>Ga0208648_1001528_pt1 | contig 18389 bp, 22 predicted proteins | sample AntAceMetag02UKL_FD_184772 | JGI IMG/M metagenome (GOLD analysis project Ga0208648, IMG submission 184772) | Saline lake microbial communities from Ace Lake, Antarctica - Antarctic Ace Lake Metagenome 02UKL (SPAdes) (version 2) | ecosystem: Environmental > Aquatic > Non-marine Saline and...
CTTGAGGTTTCCATCAAAGTTCCATATTTCGAAAATCGTATCGATCTAAGGCTCCACAAACCTTTGTTATTGAATTCTGCGATATCCTTGATCGTGTAGTATTTGCCACGATGAGAATAGCTGGTAAGATAACATAGCTGTTTTAGTTTTCGAAAGGCAGTCATCGTACTCTGAGTACCTAAAGCTTCTTTTATCTCAGCCAAATCACTGACTTTCTTTCTCTTAAATAACGATAATAGCTCTTTTGCAGGGAACCTTTCTTTTCTCATAATGGTATCATTCCGTTTATTAAGTTGTTAATTAGCGGAACTTTACCATTTTAAATAAGTTATGTCAATAAAATTAATAGACCTAAGATACCTTTATTTAAAAGGCATCGCGACTTAATGGAACATCAAAAGAATTATCGTCAATAACGGACTACTGGTACCTTTCTTTAGAACTATGTAAAGTTATTTTTGAGTGAACGCTAAGGGAGATAAGGGATGATAATCACACGTACACCCTTCCGTTTCACCCTTGGTGGTGGGGGAACCGATCTGCCGGCATACTATTCAAAGCATGGTGGGTTCATCTTTGCGGCTGCCATCAACAAATATATGTTCATCAATCTGAATCGACCGATTGTGGATAATCTGGTTAGGGTTAAATATACGATATCGGAGATGGTTTCCCATCGGGATGAACTGCAGCACGATATCGCCCGTGAGGCCATGCGGATGATGGGTATTGAGAATGGGCTTGAGATCATTTCCATTGCCGATGTACCTGCGGGGACAGGGCTGGGGTCATCAAGCTGCTATGCGGTGGGCCTGCTCGTTGGGCTCCATTCCATGAAACGAAAATACGTGCCCCTTCAGGATCTGGCAGAGGAGGCCTGTGATCTGGAGATCAATCGCTTAGGGAAGCCGATTGGGAAGCAGGATCAGTACATGGCGGCTTTTGGGGGGCTCACAGTGCTGGATATTGAGAAGGATGGAACTGTAAAGGTTCGAAGGGCCAAGATATCCGACGACTGCCTGGATGAATTGAACAGAAACCTGGTGATGTTTTATACCGATACGTCGAGAAGCGCAGACGCGATCCTTTCCGAACAAAGTGCAGGCGCCAAGGAGGAAAAGAAAGATGTTGTGGAGAGCATGCACTATATTAAGGATATTGGATACCAGATACTGGATAGTGTGGAAAGAGGCAATATTACGGATGTGGGTTTGATGTTTGATGAACACTGGAAATACAAAAAGCGTATTTCGAGTAAAATGTCCAACCCCAGATTTGATGAGATCTATGAAATGGCCAAGAAAAACGGGGCCATTGGTGGGAAGATTTCTGGAGCAGGAGGCGGCGGGTTCTTTCTGTTTTATGTGGAAGAAAGGCGTAAGGATTTGAGGGATGCCATGAAGGCGATGGGGCTGAGGGAAATGCGGTACAGCTTTGACCTGGAAGGGACGAAGATTATCGTGAATTTGACGAATGGGGTGAGATAGCTGATGGCTGATGGCTGATGGCTGATGAGCAAGAGAGCTGATGGCGCACTGCGAAAGGTTATTGATTATTTGTTATTCGGGAAGAGGGTCCGCAGATTAAGAAAAACCTGTATTCACCGCAGAGGCGCAAAGGACGCAGAGGTGAGGGTATCCTTTTTCCTTTCTGTTGAGAGGACAGAAAGGAAAAAACAGCCTTACGCAGCAAGAACCGTTTTGTGTTGGAAGCCGGCATTGCAGCGGGTCAGTTACGGTACCATATTTTGAATAAGGCTACATATCGACCCGAGGCGTTGTTTATTGTTTTCCGTTTTCCTGCAAGTCCCGCTTTTTCAGCGGGATCAACGGAAAACAATAAAAATGGTACCCTCTGCGGGCTCTGCGCCTCCGCGGTGAAATACCTAACCGCACATGTAGAATTATTACTTGGGAGTGATGAATGGTTAATGAGATGAAGAAGACGATTGGGGTGATTGGGCTGTGGCATCTGGGGTGTGTGCTCTGTGCTTCGTGGTCCAGGCTTGGAAATAGGGTTGTGGGTTTTGATTACGATGGCCATAGGATTGAGGGATTGAATGGCGGGAAAGCACCGATTTATGAACCTGAACTGGATGAGGTTATTCAGGACGGAATGAAGAAGGGGAATCTGGCGTTTTCAAGGGATTTGAAATCCCTTGAAGCCTGTGATTTTGTCTTTCTCTCCTACGATACACCGGTTGGGGATGATGACGCCAGTGATACATCGATTCTGGAACAGGCTGTGGATGATGCAAAAGGGGTTATGAAGGATCATGCGGTGTTGATTGTAAGCTCACAGTCGCCGGTTGGACTTTGCGGATCTTTGAGGTCGAAAATGAGAGATGAGAACCCTCGACTGGATCTTGCGTACTCACCGGAGAACTTAAGGCTGGGAGAGGCAATTGAATGTTATTTGAATCCTGGTCGCATTATTTTAGGCACGGCCAGCGAAGCCGCAAAGGAGAAATGCGTCGATCTTTTTTCACAGATTAAAGCCGATATCCTGAGCATGAATCTTGAAAGCGCGGAAATGGTAAAGCACGGAATCAATTCCTTTTTAGCCATGAGCATTGTCTTTGCCAATCATCTGGCCGATATGTGTGAAATGAGCGGGGCTCGAATCGATGATGTGGTTCCTGGTATGAAATCGGATCCACGGATTGGACAGAAGGCCTATCTGGCGCCGGGTATCGGTTTTTCGGGAGGTACCCTTGGCAGGGATTTGAAGGTGCTGGAAGAAAGGAACCATGGTGGGGATGGGGATGCAAGGCTTTTCGGTCTCATTCATTCTCTGAACAAAGAACGAAAAGTTACAATTGTGAGGCGCATTGAGAAAATCCTTGGGGGAATTGAGGGGCGAAATATAGGGTTGTTAGGCCTCACATACAAACCCGGGACCAGTACCCTGCGCAGGAGTCTTCCTTTGGAGATCGCAAAATCGCTTATGGGTAGCGGAGCCAACGTGAACCTGTTTGACCCGAAAGCGGATTACAGCGAACTTGCCTCCTCAGATGAATTCAAAATTGCAGGAAACATCGAGGAGGTTTTGATGTCGGCAGATGCGCTTATTCTCTTGACCGAATGGGATGAGTTCAGGACCTATGACTGGCAGGGGATTCCAGAAAAGATGGCCGGTCGTGTGTTTCTGGATACGAAGAACTTTTTGAACGAAGATGAGATGGTGGGATTGGGGTTTGAGTTTTATTCACTTGGAAGGTGAGGTGGCTCATGGCTGATAGCTGTTGCCATGAGCCAAGAGCTATCAGCTATGAACCAATTGGGAGGTAATCATGGGAGGGCTTGATTCGAGGGTGGTGGTCATAACCGGCGGAAGTCTGGGGATCGGACGCGAAATTGCGAAAAAATGTGCATTAGAAGGGGCTACGGTTGTAATCGGGGCCAGGGGGGAAGTTGCCCTGGAAAAGACTCTGGAGGAGCTAAACGGTATTGCTGAGAAACCGCATCGGTTTTACACGGTTGACGTTGGGGTGGCCGAAGAGGTCGGGCGGTTCGCGCGCTTCTGTGAAGATGTGTTTTCGGAAATACACGGATTGGTTAATTGTGCGGGTATTTATGGGCCCATTGGTAAGACCACGGAAGTGGATATAGAGGCTTTTGCTGCCGCCATTCAGATCAACTTCCTGGGGACGGTGAGGATGTGCCATGCTTTTGCTCCTTTGTTGGTCTCAACAAGCAGGAAAAAAATAGTGAATTACTCGGGGGGTGGGGCTGCAGGGCCTTTTCCCCGTTTTTCTGCCTATGCCACGAGCAAAGCGGCTATTGTTCGGTTTACGGAGAATCTTTCCCTGGAGCTTTCGGATGAAGACTTTGACGTTAATTGCATTGCGCCGGGTTTTGTAATTACACGGCTTCACCAGGATACGATCAACGCGGGTCCGGAACTCGCGACGGATGCCTTTTACGAAAATACGAAAAAACAGATGGAGGGTGGCGGGGTCCCAGCGGAGAAGGCTGCGGATCTAACCGCTTTTCTTTTGTCTGATGCGTCAAATGGCATTACAGGGAAATTTCTTTCCGCTCCCTGGGATGCCTGGGAGGATGAGGCTTTTCAGGAAAGGCTGAGACGGGATAAGGATTTCGCTACCCTTCGGCGAATTGATGATAAGACATTTTTTAAGAGAGAGTAAGGGGTGAGGTGAAGATGCTTAGGGTTGGAATTGTGGGTTGTGGGTTGATTGGGAATAAGCGGGCGAAGGTGATTAAGGAAGATCCTGAGAGCGTTCTTTGTTCCGTTGCCGATGTGGATGTTTTCAGTGCTGGGGGGCTGCTCAAGGAATGTGGAGAAGGGAAAGGAGTCGCCTATAAGGACTGGAAAGAGATGTTGGACAGGGCGGAAATCGATGCGGTTATCGTGGCGACTCCGAATAAGTTCTTGAAAAAAATAACTTTGTGGGCAGCACAGCGAGGGATTCATGTGCTGTGCGAAAAGCCGCTTGGGAGAAATGCATGGGAAGCGGAGAGGATGGTGGCGGTTGCGAAGGAAAACGGTGTGATCCTGAAGACTGGATTTAATCATCGACATCATCCCGGGATTTTCAAAGCGCATGAAATAGTGGCAAGTGGCGAGCTTGGTCCCATCTATTTCATCCGTTGTGTGTATGGTCATGGCGGAAGGCCAGGTTATGAAAAGGAGTGGCGCGCAAGCAAGGAGATTTGTGGCGGAGGGGAGTTGCTGGATCAGGGGGTTCATGTGGTGGATCTTTTCCGTTGGTTCCTGGGAGACTTTGATGAAGCATTCGGATATACGCCTACCTATTTTTGGGACATGGAAGTCGAAGACAACGCTTTTGCTTTATTCAGGACAAAGAAAGGCCAGACGGCTTCCATGCATACAAGCTGGACCCAGTGGAAGAACCGTTTCACATTTGAGGTTTTTGGTGAGGCAGGGTATCTGATTGTAGATGGGCTTGGTGGGAGTTATGGGGTGGAGACGCTGACGGTGGGGAAACGCCCCACGGTTAATGGTTATTCGTTATTGGTTAATGGTCTCACGCAAAGGCGCAAAGGCGCAAAGACGGGTGAAGCACGAATAACGAATCAACAGGTGACAAATAACAGCGCTACGCGTTACGCAGGTGGAGCTCCTAGTGAGGAGAAGGTTGTTTTTGATGGGGCGGATGTGTCCTGGGAAGAGGAATGGAAGGAGTTTACTGCGGCTATTAGGGAAAAGAGAGAACCCTTGGGAAGTGGCCAGGACGGGCTTGAGGCCAATAGGATGCTTGAGGCTGTTTATCGTTCCGCGGAAGAGAAACGTGTTGTACGGATTGAGGAGATTTAATTAGTGAAGGCAATGGTCCTTGCAGCCGGGCAGGGCACGCGTCTTCGTCCTTTGACTGATAAAAGACCGAAGTGCCTGATGCCTATTGCGGAGCGGCCATTGATTGAATGGACATTGAATTGGCTGAAAGGCCATGGCATTACAGAATGTGTCATTAATCTTCATTATCTTCAGGAACAGGTCAAGAATTTTGTTCGAGATGGTTCGCGATTTGGACTGGAGATCCGCTATTCCTTTGAACCGGAACTGCTGGGCACGGCGGGTGCGGTAAAGAAGGTGGCGGATTTTTTTGATGAGCCTTTCTATGTCATCTATTCGGACAATTTTAGTCAGTGGGATATTGGAAAGCTGAAACAGACTCATGAGAACCATGGGGCTGTCTCCACCATTGCAGTGCATTGGCGGGAAGATGTGACCCAAAGCGGTGTGGTGGAAATGGGTAGTGGGGACAGGATTCTGGGTCTTGTGGAAAAGCCGTCGGCGGATGTTGTCACAAGCCATTTTGTCAATGCCGGTTTCTATTATCTGGAACCCGGGGTTTTTAACTACATTCCCGAGGGGGAGTTTTGTGATTTCGCGTATGATGTTTTTCCAGCGATGCTGAAGGCTGGGGAAAAGCTGTATGCTGTGAAAATGGATGAACCGATTATCGGGATTGATACCACGGAGGCTTATGAGAAGGCGAATGAATGGGCGAGGAACCTGGTGGGGCGTTAGGTGTGAGGAATTAGGGGTAAGGGGTTAGAGGTATGAAGCTTTTGATTACTGGGGTAGCGGGGTTTATTGGGGCGAACCTAGCGGAGCGTCTGCTCAGGGAAGGCCATGAGGTTTTGGGGATCGACAACCTGGCCTATGGGTTGCGGACCAACATCCCGGAGGGTGTGGATTTCCACCAGATGGATATACGTGGGAAGGAGATGTATCCCCTTTTTGCTAATATGGACGCGGTGTTTCATTTCGCTGCCAAGAACTGTATTGCCGACTGCCAGGCCGATCCGGTAGAAACGGCTGACATTAATGTCCACGGGTCGGTCAATGTTTTTGAGGCGGCTCGAAAGGCGCATGTCAAAAAGATCATCTATGCAGAAAGCTCAGCTCTCTATGAAGGCAGCAACGTTTTCCCCACCCCTGAATCAGAAGTAAAACCTGAAAGCTTTTATGCGGTGAGCAAACTCGCTTCCATGTATTTTGCTGAAGCGTATCGACGTTTCCACGGTGAATCCGTCACAAATGAGCTATCAGCCATCAGCCATCAGCCATTGAATTTTACTGCCCTCCGGTATTTTTGTGTCTACGGACCAGTACAGGATTACCGGCGGACGATTCCCCCAGTCATGAGTGCCTTCATCATAAAACTTCTGAAAAACGAAACGCCGATCATTTATGGGAGTGGCGAAAAGAGAAGGGACTTTGTATATGTGGATGACATAAACGATTTCCATCTACAATGCTTGATCGACCCACGGACAGATGGTGGTGTATTCAACCTTGGAGCCGGCGTCAATTATTCTGTGAATGATATTTACCGGTTGGTCAGCGACCTTCTCGATATTCATATCACGCCGCAGCGGATGCCCGACTTACCGGGAGAAGCCGAGACTACTTTGGCGGATATCAGCGCGGCAAAGAAACTGGGATGGGAGCCGAAAACGGACAGTCAGACGGGGTTAAAGAATGCGATTGCGTATATAAAGTCGGAAATGGCGAAGGGAAATATTTAGTTGAAAAGGAGGATTGGAATACTGACGGGCGGCGGGGATGTGCCGCCGTTGAATGCTGTGATTGCCGCTGCAAAGGAGGCCGCTGCGCGTGATCATGTGGAACTGATCGGCTTTGTAAAAGGCTGGCAGGGCATCATTGACAGGGATTTTGTAAATCTATCGGATATTGCCATTGATCCACTTATCGGGGGGACGATTCTAAGGTCGTCGCGCGTGAATCTGCAGCAGGTCCCGGATGGGGCCCAAGTGGTGATCGACAACTTGAAGTATCTTAATGTGGATGGTTTGATCGTAATCGGGGGCGATGATACCTTATCGAACAGTTTTTGTCTCAAGGATTTCCCTCAAGCCTTGATCTCCAAAACGATCGATAATGACGTTGGACGGATAGACACTGATGAAGAAAAGATTACACCGGAAGACATAACCAATTATTTCACCCTGGGATACCCAACAGCGGCGCAAAAAATAGCCTCCTTCGTCAGCCTGAGCCAAGGTCTGCGGACCACTGCCTATTCCCACGGACGGCTGATGGTTGTGGAATCTATGGGAATGCACGCGGGCTGGCTTGCGCTTTCATCCGGGATGGGACATCCTGATTTTATTGTTGTTCCGGAATACCCTCTTGATTACGATACCTTTAAAGGCATTGTCTGCGAGCGATACAAAGATCAGAAGCATCTAATCATCGTCGCCGCCGAAGGGGCAAGATGGAAAGATGGCTCATCGTTAAGCGCCGACCAAAGTGAGAAGGATGGTTTTGGTCATCCACGCTTCAAAGGCGCTGCTGAGGCGTTGGCAAAAAGACTGAAAGAGGATTTGAAGGGCGAATTTGATACGAGAAATGTAAACGGTGTCAATCCGTCCTATCTCTATCGCTCAGGCGCTCCTGGGGAATTGGATGTAATGTGGGCGAAGAACCTGGGACGAGAGGCCGTGCGGATGTTATGTGATGGGATTGAAGGAGCCGCTTTTCTGACCATACAACGAAAGGACATTGATTTTTCTATATCCCCTTACTCATTAAGAAATGTTGGAGGCATCGAAGAATTGCATAGGTTTGTTGATGAAAGATTTTACGATCCTGATCAATATTCGATTACGGAAAATGGTAAAGAATATTTGGCAGCTATGATAAACGAGTTGCCGGATTATCATGGCTATGGAATCAGGAGGTAGATAATGAATTATATTAATGCATATCTTAGCGAAGCACATAAGATTGTTGATGAAATAGATACAGGCGTTATCGAAAAAATGGTCAATGGATTGAAAGCCTTGAGAGAAAATGGCGGGCGGCTGTTTTTTTTAGGCGTAGGTGGCGGAGCAGGCAATGCCTCTCATGCGGTGAATGATTTTCGGAAAATCTGCGGCATTGAAAGCTACACCCCGTCAGACAATGTGTCTGAACTGAGTGCTCGGGTGAATGACGACGGATGGGATACGGTTTTTGTGGAATGGCTGAAAGGGAGCAGACTGAAGGATTCGGATGGGGTATTTGTATTTTCAGTGGGTGGAGGCCATGCAGAGAAAAACATTAGCGCGAACCTGGTTTATGCTCTGAAATATGCCAAGAAAGTTGGAGCGAAGATCTTTGGTGTAGTGGGGCGGGACGGCGGATACACGGCCCAGGTGGCGGATGCCTGCGTGATCGTTCCCACTGTGAATCCTGACACCGTTACAGCCCATACGGAATCGTTTCAGGCGGTGATCTGGCATCTCCTTGTTTCCCATCCGGACATGAAGGTGAGTGAGATGAAGTGGGAGAGTGTAAAGTGACTTTTTTGACAGGATATACTGGATGAACAGGACTAAAATTATGTAAGTCCAGTCAATTTGCCAGAATAGAAAGGGGGATAAGAATGGCGATTTTTTTGGATAGTGGTAAAATTGAGGAAGTTGAGAAGTACATGCGGATGGGGATTATTAGAGGCGTGACCACGAATCCGACGATCCTGCTCAAGGACGGGGTAACCGGAGGGATGAAGGCAATCAAGGAGCGCTCAATTGAAATCGCTAAAATTGTTGCGCCTTACCCAATGTCTGTAGAAGTGACTACCAATGATAAGGAGGGAATGATTGAGCAGGCACAGGAGTTTGCCCAATGGGCGGAGAACATCTGTGTGAAATTGACGATTCATGGCCCGAACGGGGAGGTGGAAAACCTGGAAGCTGTTCATGAACTTGAGACGAAGCACGATATTAGAATCAATGTGACGGCCATGATGAGCGCGCAACAGTGTTTTTTGGCTGCGTTGTCGGGTGCTACCTATCTGTCTATTTTTGGGGGCCGTGTAAACAATATGGGGTATAATGTCTGTGATGAGATCTCCAAATTGCGGCATGTTCTGGATCAGTTTGAGCTCGATTCGGAGATCATTGTGGGCTCCACGAGAGAGGTCCTCAATGTGATTGAATGGCTAAACGCCGGGGCACATATCATTACTGTTGTTCCGAAGCTGCTCGAAGGGATGCTTGTTCATCCATACTCTAAAGAAACAGTTAAGATGTTTTTAGATGATGCCAGGAAGGCTGAGGAGCTGTTGAGCTAATGAGCTGGTAAGCGAAAGAGCTGGTGGCAAAAGAGCTGATGGCTGGTAAGCTGTTGAGCTGGTAAGGAAGAGGAAATAGAAAATAGGATAGAGGAAAGAGGGTAAGAAGAGAAGAAGCTGGTGGCAAAAGAGCTATTAAGCTAATGAGCTGGTAAGCAAAAGAGCTGATGAAATACCTTCGGGATGGATGACTCCTTTCAGGAGGGATGATTAATGAGGGAGTGATGGCATCTTTTCTTGTTGTTGGTGGAGCCGGATATATTGGGTCGCATGTGGTTAAGGAACTGATTGCGGCAGGTCATGAGGTTATCGTTCTGGATGACTTGTCCAAGGGGCATCGGGAGGCGGTTGCGGCAGGTGCTTTTTTGGAAGGAGATCTGGGCGACCGCGTCCTTTTGGACCGGATTTTCAGTGAGCAAAGGATCGACTGTGTCATGCATTTTGCCGCCTACAGTTTGGTGGGGGAATCCGTGGAAGATCCTCTCGCCTATTACGATAATAATACGGGTAAAACTGCGCGGCTTTTGACTGCGATGAAAGTCCACGGGGTGTTGAGATTTATCCTGTCTTCGACAGCCGCGGTATACGGCGAACCAGAACAGATACCGATTTCCGAAAATGCCTCCCTTGATCCGACGAATCCTTATGGGAAATCGAAGCTCTTTATTGAGAAAATCCTTGAAGATTGCGACAGGGCTTACGGACTCAAATTTACAGCCTTGAGGTATTTTAACGCCGCTGGGGCCGACGAAAGCGGCGAAATTGGGGAAGATCACGAGCTGGAAACCCATCTTATTCCGTTGGTGCTTGAGGTGGCTTTGGGAAAACGCACCCATATTGACATATACGGCACAGACTGGGGTACCCGGGATGGGACGTGTGTTCGGGACTATGTTCATGTAACGGATCTGGGTGATGCGCACATCCTCGCAGCACAGAGGTTGATGGATGGTGGTAGCAGCGCGGTGTATAACCTGGGGTGTGAAAAGGGGTATTCGGTAAAGGAGATTGTAGAGGTCGCACGCACGGTAACCGGAGATCCTATTCCTATACGGGAGGTAGGCAGACGCCCTGGCGATCCTGAAAGGCTAATCGCTTCTTCAGAAAAAATAAAAGCGGAGCTTGGCTGGTCCCCACGGTTTGATGACCCAGAAAAAATTGTGGCAACTGCGTGGAATTGGCACAGGAATCATCCGGGCGGGTTTTGAGCTTGAAACAGCAGTGTTGAGTTTTGAGTTTTTGGTTTTGAGTTGAAGGGAAAGGGTTTAAGGGTAGTTTTGAGTTTTGGGTTTTGAGTTATGGGTTAAGAGAAGAAAAGATGATGCTGGGATTAACAACAAATTTTGGGATACTGGAATCAAATGCTGGAATGGTGCGATGGGGGGGATGTCGGGTATCGAAGGGAAGTGGACAGATAGGTTGGGGTGATATATGCTTGGGAAGATTAGCGCTGTTGCATTATCGAAACCACATTTCCCTACTGATAAGCGGAATCATGTTCAGGATGCAATGACAATAGGCGCAGCCATGATCCGTCGCGATACGCTACTCCCCTAAAACCCTTGCCGATTCGAAAAGTGTAAAGTTTTTTGCCGCCTGGACCTTTTTGAGATAAAATGGCCTCCCATTTTAATCCATGATCAGCATATACCTGTTGCCAAGTCATGGTTGCCAATTTCCGCAGAGTATTGAGGGTGTTGTGCTGATCGTTTTTGGACAGATTGAAAAGTAGGCGTTGAAAAACAGGATTGTTCAAATCCAAACGTATATACTGATGTGTTTTCTGGTTCATCGTTTGATCCGGGATTCTAACTCCTCAAAGTTTGTATCCTCGGGTGGATTTTTCTCTGCCCAGGCAATTGCTTCGTTGAGTTCGGTTTGGACACCCGGCCTGTGAAGCCACCTTTCATTATCGGGAATGAAGCGCCCCAGCTTGACAATCCAAACGCCTGTGTCGATTTCATCCAACATTACAGTTTGACCTGCGAATTTTTTGCCTAAGGATATCTGCCCGCTGCTGCCGACTGTTTTTATAGCGTTCATAAGTCCTCCTAAAATTAATATTATGATTTAAGGTAGCACGAATGCATGAAAAGTCAAGGATAAAATCAGGGATCAGAGGTCAGAGAGCAGAAGGGCAAGTGATAGAGTGAAAATAAGAGTATGGTGGTTTCTTACCGGGGATGATTAGGCTGAATGACCGAAATAGGGGACGTAGGCAGTTTTGTTAGTTTATTATTATTGAACCGCGACGGCGCGAAGGACGCAAAGGGTTTTTTGTTGGTTTGTTATGATCCTGGAAGAAGGACCCCAGTACCATCTTCCGGAGCTACGGGGCAGGCTCAGGATCAGAACACCCCAAGCCCTGGCGGGCGAGGAAAGGGACAGCGGTCGGGAGTCGGAGGTCAGGAGGGGAAGGACGGAGGGCGGAGGACGGAGGAGAAAAAGAAATAGTTATGGGTGTTGGGTTTTGAGTTGAAGGGGTAAAGACAGAGGTCGGGAGTCGGAGGTCAGAAGTCGGAAAAAGATAGAGATCAGAGGTCGGATGTCAGGGGCAGGGATCGGGAAGCGCATGGCGCAGAGCGGAGATTTAGAAATGAGCCACAGACACACACAGACTGACACAGACAGTCTCTCACAGAGGCGCAGGGTACACAGAGGATTTAACGTTAGAAGGTAAGAGGGTAAGAAAACTGGATGATTAGGATGAATGGGATGAGAAGTGATGGTGGAAGGCGAGGATTCCCTTAGTTGTCAGCCTGAACAAGTTTTAGCTCAATTCTGCTATTCACAGCGGCTGCATATTTGACGACGCTTTTGAGACTGGGTAAGGGGTTGCCCGACTCCATCCTGGCAACAACGGATTGGGTCGTTCCCATACGGTCTGCAACCTGCTTTTGTGTCAGATTTGCGCTGGTTCTCGCCTCGATAAGGACTTTCGCAATGAGAAACTCACTTTCGAGGGCCTTATAGGCTTCCTGATATTCAGGATCATTCAGTAGTTCAATGTGCTTATCTTTCAGTCGTTTACCCATGATTTAATTCCTTTATTCTTTGAAGGGCAATTTCTATTTCACGTCTTGGCGTTTTACGGGTCTTCTTGACAAAAGTTCTGAGAATAACAGCGCGTTTCCCCGTGACCGTAGTGTAAAGCGATCGGGCAAGTTTTTCTTTGCCTCTGGCACGTATCTCCCAAATCTTGCCTTGCACATGTCGAACATAAGGTTCTCTAACAGAGAAAACTCCAACTTGTTCGATTAATTGTGAGATTCGAACGATCTTGGCCTTGATTTCTGTTGGCAGGCCGTCAAATTCAGCCTCGGTAGTTTCATTAAGAAATTCAACTTTCCATCCGAACTCCATAGTGACTTTATAGCATTTTTGTGTCAAGAATTATATGCCCGTGCTTTGAGTTTACGCGAATTAAGAAGGGTGCAAGAAATTTATCCGCAGATTACGCAGATTACACGGATTAGGGAACCAAAATGAGAGATGAAAGGACTTATAAAATAATTGGCGCAGCCATGGAGGTTCATAAGGAATTAGGGTGTGGGTTATGATCCGCAGATTACGCAGATTCGCGCAGATTAAAAGATGAGAGATGAGAGAACATACAGAATTATAGGTTGTGCGATGGAAGTGCATAAGGAATTGGGACATGGATTCCTTGAGGCCGTATACCAGGAAGCGTTGGGGAGGGAATGGAAGATAGAAGACGGAGGACAGAGGACGGAGGACAGAGGGCGGAAAAGAGCTGTTAAGCTGGTGAGCCGGGATAAACAGCAATGCTGGCGCATTTCGGTTTTGAGTTTTGAGTTTTGAGTTTTTGGTTTTGAGTTAAAGGAAAATTCCTGATTTCGGAGGGCGAGTTATTTTGTAACCGCATCTAATTCCTTTCTGATATCCTCTGCGAGCCAATGCCTCACCAATGTCTGATAAGGGACGGACTTCATTGTGGCAAGCTTCTTGATCGCTTTAACATGCAGGGGGTCCAACTTAATGGAGATATTTTTCAGTTTTCTTTTACGTTTACCTGAAACTATGTCTTGAAGAAGCCCTTCGCCAAGGGTAAGGGTAACGGACTCTTTACCCAAAGCAGCCTTGGGCTATTTTGGGTAAACGGATTACTCAATGGACGGTTGGTGAAGTATCGAAAGAAAATTGGCTAATTTTATGATTTCAAAATTCCCATAATTCTTCAATTTGAGCAAATGTTTGTCCCCGGTGACCAGGAATTCCGCTCCAGCCTTCAAAGCGCATTCTAATATACGATTATCCGGGTCATCCGATAGCACCTTTAGCCAAGGTTTGGTCTTGAAGACGGTTGCCAGATCGCTGATGGACGTAATCAGCTGAACAATTTTTTGTTTTTCCCAACCGAATTTCTCGTCTAATTTCCGGGCCAATTCCGTAAGGATTGCAATGGATGTGCAAAGCTCGAAAGCTCCATCGATAGCGTGAAGATACGCTTTTTCAGCATTGCCGCCGGGTATGACGAAGGCAGAGATATAGATGTTGGTGTCAAAGACGATCTTCAAAATCAGCGTCCTTCGAAAACCAGTTTTTCAATTTCAGATTCCGTGAAGATCCCTTTTTTTTGGGCCAAAGCTGCCCCGTATATTTGAAACTCTTGAAACTCTTCTTTCAGACGCTGTCTTTTGTAAGATAGAAACATCTCCCTGAAAAGCACGCTCCTGTTTTTTGCCAGCCTTTTAGCGAGCTTGTCATATTCTTCTGCCGTCTCCTGCGGCATGGAGATGGTCACAGCTGCTCGTGTTTTCTTCGTCTTCATGGGGATTCCTCCAAAATAGTATGACAAAATCATACAATTCTTTACGTGATTGGTCAAGAGAAATTCTGGGAGTAATGAAATCAGGGGGTCAGGCTTTCCTCATTGTGGTTATTGCGTTATGGCTGATGGGATAAGAGATAATGCTGGCGCATTTTCAGTTTTGAGTTTTGAGTTTTGGGTTTTGGGTTTTGAGTTGAAGTGCGGAATGAGGGACGTAGTCAACTTGTAAACTTATTAGACAGGATTTACTGGATTTTGAGGATTTTTTTTGTCTTTCAACCTTTCCCGAAGAAAGCTTAAAAACCAAATCGCTTCGCGAAAGGGGAAAGCAGAGACGGAGGAGAAAAAGAAATAGTTTTGGGTGTTGGGTGTTGAGCTTGAAACAGCAGTGTTGAGTTTTGGGTTTTGAGTTATGGGTTAAGAGAAGAAAAGATGATGCTGGGATTAACAACAAATTTTGGGATACTGGAATCAAATGCTGACTGATGACAGAGATTAGAGGCCAGGGAAAGATAGAAGATGAGAGGGTTAGAAAATCAAATGGCGGGTGGCTGGATTGGGTAATTGAAGGCGTTAGAAGATTGTATGGACCAGCCCATCAATCTTGTTGAAATGTCGGTCCGATGTTATGAGTTCGGCCCCGTGCTCCATGGTTTGCGCTGCAATCCATATATCGTTGCTGGGAATGGGGGTTCCCTTGCGTTTCAACTGGGCCGCGATTCTGGAATAACGATCGGAAGTTATTTTGCCAATCTGAGCGACTTCCACCACGTCATGCCGTAGGAATTCATCGAGACCCTTCATATTTTCCTTAAATTTGGTGCCGTTACGAAATCCGAACATCAGTTCTCCCAAAACCACGGGAGAAAACAGTATCCATTCAGCACCCACAATAATTTCGACCAGATTGGTAATATTTCGCTTAAATCCCACATAGGCATTTGTATCCAGCAGGAGCTTCATCTCCACATCTCCTCATCAATCTGTTCAGATGATTTTATGGAGTCCAGGAAGTCCGATGCATCTTTCTCGCTCCAACCTCCGGCGAGGTTTCTCAATGAATCTGCCGGCGGGATTTTTGTGGTTTTTCTGTAACCGGTGTATTCGTAAATCATATCCAGAATGACACGGTTAAGTGATTTTCCGCTCTTGCGGGCCATCTTGCGGATATCCTGTTCCATTTCCGGGTCCATTCCGCGTAATGTGATTTGTGCCATAACTCACCTCCTGACTCATATTGACTTATTATTAGCTTCAACCACATCTTTGTCAAGCATAAACCGGTGGGATCAAAGTGCATGGCGCAGGGCGATAAAGCTGATGAGCTGGGATAAACAGCAATGCTGGCGCATTTCAGTTTTGAGTTTTGGGTTTTTGGGTTTTGAGTTGAAGTGCGGAATGGGGGACGTAGTCAACTTGTAAACTTATTAGACAGGATTTACTGGATTTTGAGGATTTTTTTTGTCTTTCAACCTTTCCCGAAGAAAGCTTAAAAACCAAATCGCTTCGCGAAAGGGGAAAGACAGAGGTCGGAGGAGAAAAAGAAATAGTTTTGGGTGTTGGGTGTTGAGCTTGAAACAGCAGTGTTGAGCTTGAAACAGCAGTTTTGAGTTTTGGGTTTTGGGTTTTGAGTTATGGCTATAAAAGCCGGTTTTGAGTGTTGGGTTTTAAGTTTTGAGTTGAAGGGAAAAATCTTGAATTATGGTTGAGAGAAAGATTGATGAACGTACTTTCATATAAAAGAGCATTTACCGCCCGCTTCGCTCAAGACGCCCCAGTACCATCTTCCGGAGCTACCCCGGTGAAACAACGGCAAAAACGGTTTCACTGGGCAGGCGGGGTAAACTTCGCCATTGTTAAATGCGCTATGCCAAGTTAAATACGCTATGCTGTGACTCCGTCAATTTAACCTGGTAAACTGTCATGGGCATGCCCCAGTTAAACATAAGCAAGGAAGGTTTCATCCCGGTTAAATAAGAGCAAAATCGGATTTAACTGGACAGGCGGGATAAAAATTGCACGGGGTAAAGATGATCTCTGCGGGATTGGATGGGAAAGGAAAGGGTTGTTTTGAGATGACGATGGGTTGGGAGTTATGACCTGGAAAGGTTTTCGGGCTTTGATGCGGCAACGCTGGGGGGCGTGTTGCGGCATTGTGGCGGTGCTGGCTTTATGTATTCTAGCACCGGTGCTGGGTGGTTTGAAACAAGAGCCGAAACTTGGGTTTTCGGTCATGACCTATAACATCTGGGATCTGGGGGACCGGCGGCCGGCAGTCAAGGATGTGGCGGCGGTGATCAGGGATGCCGGTGTTCCGGATGTCCTTTTGCTGCAGGAGGTGCGGGGAGAGGAGATGGCAGTGCTGCTTTCAAAGTCACTGGGGTTGCCTTATCATCTCTACTGCCCGGCGCGCGGACAGAGTTATGGGTTATCCATTCTTTCACGGTATCCGCTGACGGAAAACGGGTTTTTGTATTTCAAATCGAGCAAAACGGGGCGGGGTGCTTTGCGGGCGACTGTAGTGGTGGGCGGTTTGAAATTGCGTGTGTGCTCCGTTCATCTGGATCGGATCGATCCCATTTATGTGGATCAGCAAGGGGCTCATTTGACCTGGAATGAAGCACTTTCACTTCTTACCCATGAGACAACGGATGAGACGGTCCGGAGCCGGAGTGTGGTGGAGTTGCTGGAATGGGGGGGTTCTGAACGTGTTATTATCGGAGGAGATTTCAACACGGTGTTTTGTTCAAAGGCCGTTCGACAGATGGAAACGGTTTTTGTGGATGCGCTGGCCGGTTCTCAGGATTATTTGACCGGGACCTATATTAAAAGCGGACTGCCGGTGGCACCCCGTTTGGATTTTTTGTTTTATTCAAAGGATTTGGCGTGTTTAAAAGCGCGTGTGGTCAGGGAGAGTGCGGGGGATCATTATCCGGTGAGAGGGCGTTTTTGCCTGTAGGGGAAGGGTAAAAGGGCAGTTTTGAGTTTTGAGTTTTGGGTTTTGAGTTGAAGGGAAAGGGTAAAAGGGCAGTGTTGAGTTTTGGGTTTTTGGTTTTGAGTTGAAGGGAAAGGGACAGTAGTCGAGGGTCAGTGGTCGGTGATCGGGGGAAAGACAGAGGTGGAAAAAGAGATTTGAGACGAAAAAGAGAACGGATGCCTAAAAAGAAGATATGAAATCCTTGACGTTTTTAATAAGCACTTTTTTGTCTGCATTTATACTTTCAAAGAGTTTTTTCTGCTTGTCGGTGAGTTCTGAATTGTATTTTGCTTCTATCAATACATTGTCTTCTGTCAAAAAATCTATTTCAATTTTGTTTTTGTAAATATAGCACGGTTTTTTGGATTTTATTTTAAGGTAAACAAGGTTTTCAAACACAGCGCCTTTATCTCTAAATCCTGTATATATGTTTTTTATGCCTATATCTCCCGCGTATATTTTTTTGGGAGATTTAAGTCTTTCATTCAATTTGCCACATCTTTCAATAGGATGAATAAGATAGGTGTCTTCAAAATAGCTTAAATACCTCCTGGCGGTGTCAACGCCAATGCCAAGAATTTTTGAAATCTTATTAAGACTTACCTGCTTTCCCGCCCTTTCCATCAAGAGCCTGAAATAATCTCTTATGATTTTTTTATCTCTTATACCATGAGCTGCAATGATGTCCTTATAAATAATATCGTCTAAGAGCTCAACGAGGTAGGCAATATCCCCGGTTAAAACATATTCGGGAATTCCTCCTGCTTGCATATAATCACCGAAATAACTGTCTAAAAGATGGCTGTTTGCCTTGCTTAATTTGATTTCTTTAAACAGCAGATATTCTTCGAATGTAAGTGGCAGGATTTCAATGATCTTTTCTCTTCCTGTTAAATGTGCCTTCTTGTCTTTTAGTATAAAAGAAGCAGACGAGGAAGCATATATTTTGACATTGCTCAAGTCATATAAATTTTTCAGTTCCTGCTGGAAATTTTCTTTGTAAGCAATCTCGTCAAGAAACAGGTATATCTGCTCCGCAAACAGAA
>Ga0208648_1001529_pt1 | contig 18385 bp, 18 predicted proteins | sample AntAceMetag02UKL_FD_184772 | JGI IMG/M metagenome (GOLD analysis project Ga0208648, IMG submission 184772) | Saline lake microbial communities from Ace Lake, Antarctica - Antarctic Ace Lake Metagenome 02UKL (SPAdes) (version 2) | ecosystem: Environmental > Aquatic > Non-marine Saline and...
AAATACTTGTCAAAGGATCTTTTCCGTGATTACTACAAGAATATGCTATAAGATATATTACGAGAATTAAATAATATTTTGAGTCTTTCATCCCTAATTTTCTGTTTTGTTCAAATGCCCCCTAACGATGGTGCTATGCAGCGTAGCCTTGTGTTGCGCCTGCGGCAAGGCTATGATGTATGAGCACGTGTTACCTACTGGCATTATTCATTTAAAATTTCATTTACATAATCTATCCACTCTGACTCTGGAATTTCATTATCTATATAAAAATCAGGTTGAATTCCTATATTGTCAACCACCATACCTGGCACTCGCAAACTTCGTGTAAGAGCATATACCAATACAAAGTCCTTGTTTGGAGAATAATAAGTAAGATACAAATTTGAAAAATCTAAACCTCCTTTGGTTGTAGTTCCAAAAAGTTTGACTTTTTTACTTTGTCTGGCTTCAAGTAAGAACTGTTCATCAGTACTTACGTTATTTCCGTTGATTAGAATTCCAACATTCTTTGGATATGGGTAAATGGTATCATATTTAGTAATCTGTACTCTTTCCGAATTTAGATTCACAAATTCACCTAAATGATTTGATAACGTATCATAATCAGCTTGAAACTTCTTCATTTCTTCTGCTGTAGAATTAAGGCCAAACCTTATGGCTATGCCCGTATTTGTGGCTAATTCGTGCATCCTTTGGTTGTTTAACTTCGTGGAAAAATACTCAACTCCGGGTACGCGAATTGGGTTTGCATATAATAAGGGTAAGATTTCGCTATAACTTGCATCTCCTCCACCTGTTCCATTTCTTATGTCAATAATTAAACTTTCAGTGCTTAAAATTCTTGAACGATTTAAAGCAATAAGGCTATCAATTTTACTTTTCTCTTTTCCAGAAAACGAAGGAATTCTTAAATATAGAGTATGCTCGTTAATCAATTCAATAAACGGAATTTTAGAATATAAATACTTATTGTGTAGTGAATTACCTTCAATTGTATTTGATATTTGCTCTTTAGCATTGTTTATTTGGTTTTTCTTTTCTGCCATTAATCGTCTAGCTTCTGGCATATAATGGAACTCAATATGGGCAGAACGAAAAAAAGAAAGCCATTCTCTAATTACATTCTGACAACTGACGGGAGTCGTGATTGTATCAACCTTTTCTTGAATTAACTTGTTGTGAATAGCATAGGCTTGTCTTCCTTTTTTTTCTATGATGTAAGAAGCTCCTGCATCATTTTCTTCAAATGTCTGTTTTGCCCATTCAACGATTTCTTTGTAATTATATTCTTGAGCAAAAATTGTATATGGGAATATAACTAGTGGTATTAGAATTAAGTATTTAATCATTATTATCTAATCTATGGTTCAAAATTTATAATTGTGCTCGTTTTTTTTTGCTTGTAGGTAACGGTGGCGGTATGAAATCGTTGGGGATTGCGGGCTACTTCCCTGTCAAGATACACCGAACTTGATGCGTGGCAGAAAGCTTGAATAACCACCTAAACCCCAATGTTTTATACCGCGTGTTAGCAATAGTTTTTATTCATTCAGTTCTAATTTCAAAGATAAATCAGTCAACTTATTAATTATTGTCGTAGGTTCAATTCCCCATGGGTCAAATATTGAATCAGGTGAACGCTGTACCCAAGCTGAACGCATCCCATATGAAATAGCTCCAATTACATCAAATGGATTACTTGAAATTAACCAAGAATCCGATTTTGTAGAATTAGTCTCTGTATTGAAATGTTTATAAACCAATGGGTTTGGCTTAAAAGTCTCAATATTTTCAACGCTTATAATTCCATCAAATCTCTCAATAATTTTTGCATTAGTTAAAAGATTTGATACTGCTTTTTCATTACCATTTGAAAATGCAAATAACCTATGTCCAGATTTTTTTAAATTTTTCAGTCCTGTCTCTACATCAGAAAAGGTTGGTAAAACAGAATATTCATCCATTAGAGAATCTATCTGTGCTTTGTTTAAATCAGTCTTGAATACCTCACAACAGAAGCCCAATGAATCTTTTGTACACACAGAAAAGTCCGTGTATTTATTCATTAATCCTCGTCTAAAAGAGTACTCTAATTGTTTGTTTCTCCATGTTTCCATGAACAGTTTTGCTTTTCCTCCAATCAGCTGCTCTAATGAATTAAAAACTCCCGATGTATTTATTAGTGTTCCGTAAACATCAAATGCTAAAGTATATTTCATGTAGTCGGTTTTTTTTAATTATTGCTAACGGATTAGCTATGCGCCGTTGCCGCTTTATTTTGATTATTTTTGATTTGAAAACTTCACTTCAAATTTACTATTTCTGTGCTAACCAAAGCCTGAATTGAGGCAATGGCGTATTAGCTTTTGTTGGTGGCAGTAATTTCATTGTTGTATTTTTAATTCTATCACTTTCCAAACATCATTACGTTTAATCAATTCAGCATTTGCGGTAAAATTTCCATTTTCTCCAACAATTGTAAAGGAAAGCTCTGCATTACCACCAGAATTCCAATCATTTGATATTTTTCCACCGACTAATAATCCATAATATCCAATTTTCCCAGTTTTCTCAATTATTTTAGGATTGTTCTCACAATACTTTTTTGAAGTATTAAATGCGTTTGATTGTCCAAAAGTTAGAAACATGACTAAAACCATCCCCATCCAAAAAACGATAGCAAAAGTCCATGTTTCAAGTAGGTGTTTAAACATAAATCCCATTCCAGCAAAAGGATTTTTCCGCATTTGTTTATTCATATTTTTCCATTCTCTAAAAATATTTGGATAATGTCCCTTAGTTGTCTTATAAAATATGAACCAGTGATATAGTCCGAAAAATGTCAACATTGGGGAAATTATAATTCCAATAGTTGAGTATGGTTGAAATCTAAATATTTCTCCAAAGAATGAAGCAATCCATAATAGACAGCCAATCAATATAAATGGTTTATGGTTTGTTGTCTTATTCATCTAATTGTCAATATATTATTCAATGCTTAGTGGGCATAGATTTATCTTTTTCATTATTGCCACCAACGTTTAGTATATAGTTTTGTGGCGGTTTTTGAAACACAAAACTTTCAACTTACACCGATGTTTATTTATTGTTAAATCACTCAATATTAGCACTTCATCCGCCATAAACTATATATATTGTTGTGGGTAGTTTTTTTATCTTAAAAATATTCTATAAATCGCAACTAAAACAAATACTATTGTCAGTATTATTCCAATTGTTATTTGTGATTTCATTACTGTGCGTATTTCATTATTCTTAACCTTTAAGTCTGTTTGAAAAACCGATTTATTTAAAGGTTCATTTTGCTGTTCAACAGAACTATTCAATTTCATAATTTTTTCCCTTCTCACATTTCTTTTCTTGACTTGATGTCTATAAATTAGATTGTTCATAATCACTAACAATCCAGAAAACATTATTGCAAAAGGTATTAGTTTTATATAGTCTTCAATAGTATTCTTTTCATACCAATTTAATAAGTAAAAAAAGATAAGTGTCCCGGATAAGATTAAAATATATTTCCAAAATGAGATGTAAGTAGTCTTTTGTCCAGAAAAATCAAATCGGTCAATAGTTTCATTTTCGAGAGTATTTAATAATTCCCAATTTTTTCTGTTTTGTTCCATATTATCAAAGTCAAAATGTCTTCTCTCTAATTCTCTTTTTGCATAAAGAATTGCTTCACCTGTTTTTGGTGTCTGTCCTTTATAAATCTGGTACAACTCTTGACTTGATGTATTTTTAAATATCTCTTTCCAATTATATTCCACAGAAAAATTGTTTGGCAATAGTTAATTAATTCCTATTCTTTCAATTCATTTATTAATTTCTCAATTTTTTCATTTTCTTTCTTTTCTTCCCTAACTTTTGTATCGTATTGCATCCAAGTCAATAAGGGTATAAAAATACTTACAACTATTAAAATAATTCTGAATACATTTTTAGGTAATTCTCCCTCAGATACCCAACCAAGATTAAAAACCCAATCAATTGCAACAGAAAGTATAATAATTGGTGAAATAACCATCGCCATAATCAAATGAAATCTATTAGGAGGATTTTTAAAGAATCCACTATCCTTATTCTTTCGTTCAATTAATTTTTTCAGTTCGTCTTTTTTGTTCATTATTTACTGATTTCAATCTTGATAAAATGTTGATCTTGCCAAAATTACCCACAACGGTTTGAATATGATGCGTGCCGCATCTTTATTCAATAAGTGTTATTATTTTAAGTATTTTCAAATTTACAAAATCATTTTCTATGAAAATGAAACTGCGGCATGCATTATATTTTTTGTTATGCAAAGTGCTTTATTTTATTTTCATTTTCTTTTGAGACGTTCCATCATCATAGATTTCTATAAACGGGATGCTATTTTTAGTCTTTGTGATTTCTCTGCCTAATAAGTCTACTATTTTTACTAATTTCCTGTTGGGGTTGGGAATCTGGGTTTCTATTAATGATGTGATAATACCATTTTCATCTGTTTTGATTAAGACTATAAAATCTTCATCGTATACTCCAGTAATAATGTAACCTCCATCTGCAGTCTGTCTAACTGATGTTCCACTATCATGATTTGTCCCACCATATGTTTTAGACCATAGAGTATCCCCATTAGAATCTGTTTTGATTAAATATACATCACGAATACCATCAGACATTTCGGTGTAACCGGTAATAATATAACCTTCATCTGTAGTTTGTTGAACTGATACTCCACCTTCATTGTTATCCTTTCCATATTTTTTAGTCCAAAGAGAGTCTCCATTTGAGTCTGTTTTAATCAAGAGTACATCCTGTGAATCATCAGTTAGTTTCGTATAACCGGTAATAATATAACCTCCATCTGTAGTTTGTTGAACTGAGCCTCCTCCATCTCCATCATAATCACCAAATGTTTTATTCCACTCGGGTTCACCATTTATATCTGTCTTTTGTAAGAATAAACAACTATACCCAGTTTGATAAATAACAGAAGTCCCAGTAATTATATATCCTCCATCTGTAGTTTGTAGAACAGATGCTCCATAATCATCAGTATCACCTCCATAAGTTCTACTCCATAATGTATTCCCTGTACTATCAGTTTTGATAAGATAAATATCAAAATTGTCAAATTCTGATCTGGTCTTACCTGTAATAATAAAACCATTATCAAAAGTTTGCTGTACCGAAGAACCCACATCCATTTTATCTCCACCATAGGTCCTTGTCCACAGGAGGTTACCAGAAATATCAGTTTTGATTAATAATACATCGGGTAGAGAAATATCTGGATCTGTCCACCCTGTAGTAACATAACCTCCATTGATGGTTTGAATTCCGGACGTTCCATAGTAGTGTTCTGTTTCACCAAAAGTATTAGTCCATAAAGTGTCACCATTATTATCAGTTTTAATAATGTAGATATTTTGGTCATAACTGTTACAAAAAACAATATACCCATTTTCAGATATTTGTTCAACAGAGTATCCACCACCATGACCATAAGTTCTTTCCCATCCTTGACCCAAAATGGAAACTGGTATTAGAAATAATAATAAATGAAATGTTTTCATATTTTTAGTTTTATTGAAAGTATATTATTCATTGTTCGAGTTTTTCTGGCATTTTGCATAACGTTTGGCTATGGGCAGTAGCGGCTTTTGGTCTGAGCTTCTGTCCGGTAGGACAGATGGTCTGATTAAAACCGTAACTGTCCATGAAACTGAAGCCCCGCTATTGCCTATGAGCCGTTGTTAACTGCTGGCCTTTTTTTAGTCTTCATTTATATTCTCGAACGCAAAACATTTAAATTCATTATCATTTCTTTGGTCAATTCTGTTTAATGAACAAAAAATTTCTTCTTTTGAGTCGTCCTGTTTTTTACAAATCAGACAAAGGTCTGGTTTTGGTATTAAGTCAGGATTTATTTCCGTTCCATCATCATCAAAAAAAGGTGTCATTGTCAGTATATTTAAAATTCAGTTCTTGTTTTAAGAGTTCGGAAACATTATAAACTATTGGACATATTGCATAGTTTTCTATAACTCCAAGTAGTCTGGAATTGAAATTGTCTTTGTGTAAATATGGATACGAATTACATTCTTCTGGTCGTAATTCATAAATTGTACATTTTTTGTTAGTCAAAAATTGACATGGTTTTGAATTCAGATAAAACTTGTCTTTGTCTCCAAATTGGTCAGGATTTGTTGATTGGTTTATGAATTCATTCTTGTCAATGTTGAGATGTTTAGTTAAACGGTCAATTTCTTCTATTTGAAAACAGGTTTCTAATTCAATACAGCAATTTGCACATTTTGTACAGTCAATATATTCAAGTACATTTTCATACAATTCATGAACTATTTGGTCAATTTTATCAGAGTCTTGGCCTTTTAAAAAGCTCCTAAATTCGAAATTTTCCTGTTCTCTAATTTTAGAGTTTCTTTTAATGATATTTAAGTCTAATATTATTTCCATATTGTGTTCTTGGGGCTTGCAGTTAACGGTTGCGCTATGAATAGTTGCCGTTTGCGAAGTAGGTTCTTGTCTGGTTTTACCAGACTTGAAACGGATTACAAATGTTGATTTTACTACTATCACGGCAATTATTTATGAGCGTTTGTTATATGCTGGCTGTTTTCTTCTTGTCAATTCTAATGTTTAAATTTTATTGTAATGTTTCTTGGTCATGGCGAAGGAGCGGGACGGGCTTGAAGGCTCTTTTGGCATTCTTGAATTGCGGGTAAGCCTCGTGTGAATGCCAAATGTGCCTGAAAGCGAAGGGAAGGTGTGCGGTTGGTTTATCATTATTTTCCTTTTATCCGTTTAATTTCCTTGTCAAAGTCCGACTCGAAGTCTTCATCCTGTATTACTCTGAATTTTTCAAATTGTTCCGTTGCCAGTTTCTTTGCTATTTCAGCCGAGATTGAACCTGCATTTTTCAATACGGAATAGTCATTAAATTGTAAAAACGCATCCAGTTTCTCAACCCAATCTTTCATGTTCATTTGTATTTGTCTGGCTGCCTGGTTTTCGGCATAGTCAAGATACATCGTTACGATTCTATTGAGTTGGTCAATTTCTTTTTTGTTCAAATAGTTTTTGGCAATTGAGACGTCCGATTTTAAGACTTTTCCTTTTGGCGAATTTTTCCATGTTGTCAATCCCATGTTTGTCAATTCTGCTTTTGCCCTTGATGAGATTATCTCGGCAGCCGTTTGTCCTGTAATTGCCCAATGCAATTTATTTTGAACCGTTTTATAAAACACTTGTGATATTTCAGCTTTCGGTTGATAATCAATACTGCATTCCGCATAAATGTCCGTAATTTTCTGATAAAATCTTCGTTCACTGGCTCGGATTTCCCGTATCCGTTCCAGTAATTCATCAAAGTAATCTTTACCAAAGAGTTTCTTTCCTTGTTTTAGTCGCTCATCGTCAAGAACAAATCCTTTGATTATAAACTCTTTTAAGGTTTTGGTAGCCCAAATCCTGAATTGTGTAGCCTGATGTGAGTTTACCCGGTAACCAACCGAAATAATTGCATCGAGATTATAAAACTCAAGGTACCTGCTTACTTCCCGACCAGCTTCATTTTGAACTGTTCGGGTTTTCCGAACAGTTGCCTCTTTTCCCAATTCCCCACTTTTATAGATATTTGAAAGATGCTCGCTAATAGTTGATTTTACTACACCAAACAGTTCGCCTATTGCCCGCTGTGTAAGCCAAACGGTTTCGTCTTGTAGGAATACTTCTATTTTAATTTCTCCTTGCGGTGTGGTGTATAATATGATTTCTGAGTTGTTCATCGTTTTAACTTTCGAATTATTTCAATAACTATTTTATGATTCATGCAAAAGGAATTTTTCTACAAATTCATCCATCGTTTTTTTACACAAGTCAATTTCTTTTTGTTTGTTCTGAACTACTTCCAAAATGCCTGTTTTCCCACATTCAATTAATTCTTCATGTAATATTCTATATTTCTCTAAAACGCCAATCAATTCATTATGGATATTGAGCTTTTGAACAGGAACGACAACACTTTTAAGTTTTATTTCTTTATCATTTATGTGTTTAATTAGTTTTTGTAAATTCAATACTGTTTTCACAAGCTTTAATCTATTATTTGTTTCAGATTGAATTTCATCGTCCGAATAAATCATTGCAAGTTTATCGCTCAACATGATTTCTTTTATTTGAATTTTCCAATTGTCAATGAGGAAATGAGGTAAGATATCTGGATATTTTTCAGTAATTCCAATTAAAATGAACTCGTATATTTCTTTTAATTTTTCCAAATCATCAGTGGAAATGTTTCTGTTGTGAGCTTCTTCTCTCCTAATCAAATTAAGTTCTGTTATTACTTCTTCAAATCTAATTTTATTGGAAAATAAATCAGAAAAATCTTTCCAGTTAGTGCATATGATTTTCTTTAGTTGCAAAACAAAAGTATATTTAATTAGTACATCTCCATCCTCAATCTCAAAACCAAACTGATTGGTGTATGTGCCAATAACACTTTCTCTAAGTTTTTTACCTACCGAAAGAATAAACCAGTTTTTTCCATGTTTTTTTGATAATCTATCAACGATTATTTCCCTTAGTGCATTTTCAATTTCTGATATTTGTTTCTTTGCTACACTTAATCTATAATCCTCTGTGTTTTCCTGAAATATTGAACTTTTCATCCAATCCAATGAATTGCCTTGACCCATTAAAGCCGCTACATCTTTTGATGAAATAACATACATTAACTCAATGTCTTCATTATCGAAAGCACGGACTGCATAATAGTCGAGTTGCATATTTTTGAAAGTATCATCTTTGAAAAACCCATGTATTGCTGCCATGACAGCGCCAGCCTCAATTTTTACATCAATTGAATTATCTGATTTTGCATAAAATTGACATTCTAAAGTTTTATTGTTTAGTAAATCAATTTTCTTGACATCAATGTTAGATACTTCTTTGTTGACTATATTTAAGTTTTGAAGAGTAGTTTTAAGAAGGGATAGAATTTCAGGAATAGAAAACTCTTTATCTTCGATTTTAGAATTCTCTTTTTTATTCATGCAGCACCTTTTATATTTAAGCCCACTACCGCATGGACAAATATCATTTCTTCCTATTTTGCTTTTTTTTGAATTCATTTCAAGTTTACGAGTTTTCCACAATTTTAATTTCCTCCTCAGTCAAACCATACAGTTCATAAACCATCTGGTCGATTTCTTTGTCGGCTTTTTCTATTTCGGATTTTAGGGCTTGGGCTTTTTCTTTTTGCTCATTGAAATATTGCATCCATTCAGCCTCTTCTGATAAGCTGACTTTTATTTTAGCTTTTTTGAGTTCTTTGAGGAAATCTTTGAATTCTAACTCGTTCCAATTATTTAGTTTTTTTGTTGTTTTCTCAATTTCAAATTTGCTTAAAAGCAAGCTAATAAATTGATTTTGTATTTTTTGAAACTCTTTTGTCTTTATCAAAAGGAACTTAGTTTTCTCATTTAGTTGGCTTGAAACCGAAGTAATACCTTTGGGAATTGGAAATGATGCAAGCTTGTCTAAGCTTATTTTCGCAAATACTTTCCCTTTAATATCATGTAACAAACGATAAAATTTAGTCGCTGGCTTAGAATTCAATACTGCTAATAATAATTCTAAAGTGAATCCTTTTTCCTGCTCATAGATTCCGTGAACAAGAGTATCAAAGTAATAGTTATTTTCGTCAATGCAACCTATTAATGAATCTCCAGTTTTTCTAACAACAATTTTCTTTTTTTCAAATAGTTCTGGAGTCCGTAAGGCAAAATCAATTCTATTTTGTTTATTCATTCCTCCCTTTGACTTTACATCATCAATACTGATTTTCTCTCCAATGGTTGAATCGTAATTGATATATTGACCAGACCAAGAAATATTGTAACGAGATATTTCTTTTCCCCAAATAATTGGTTTGTGTTTTTCCGTTTCTTTACTGTCTGAAATTAATATGTGCTTAATGTTCCCAGGATTCAAACCATTTTTTAGCTTGTAAAAATCTTTGACTTGATTCAATTTATGAAGTTTCTTTAATATTGACTGAGAATCAGAAGAAACAACAGAAATCTCGCAATTTGGAATACTCAAAAAGAAATCTTGTGGTAATTTATTTTCAGTTAGACCAAAATTTGAAACGAAATTCTGAATTTTATCAGCAACGGCTAATCGTACAATATTTTTTATATTAGGTTTTTGTTTAATCGTAAACTGTAACAACAAACTACTGCCCACCTCAGCATCTTCGAATACTTTTTCGGTAATAGTATAAATCTCGTTTAATTCAGTTTTTAGGATTAATTCTTTCCTGATTGCTTCGTAATATGAATTAAAAAGTAAAGATTTCGGAATTATAAAGTGGACTATTCCCTTGTTAAATACTTGAAGCATCCTTTCAATAAAAAGGATATAAAGATTTGTTTTATATTGCGTTAATGGGAAATGCTCGGTATAATAGCTTTGAATGTTTTTATCTATCAGAATTCCATACGGTGGATTTCCAATTATTACATCAAAACCACCATTGGTAAATATTTCAGGAAATTCGTTTTGCCAGTTAAACGCTTTTTCTCTGGCAACTTCGGGGTTATCAATAAGTGAGTTACCACATTTTATATTATTGCTGAGTGTGTTTAATTTTCGTCCTTTTTGTGCTGTGCGCAACCATAGCGAGAGTTTTGCAATTTCAACAGATTCTTCATTTAAATCAACACCAAAAATGTTTTTTTCAAGTATGTTGGTGGTGATATCGGAAAAAATGATTGCCCCATCAAAAAGTTGTGCCCGCAATTCATCAATCTTACTGTGTTCGTTTATTAAAAATTCTAATGCCTGATTTAGAAATGCTCCGGAACCACAAGCAGGGTCGAGAATTGTTAAAGTTAAAAGCCAGCTTCTGTATTCATCCAGTTTTTTGTCAAGCGTTCTAACAATGTCTTTTTTACGGTTTTTTCTTCCTTTTGCATATTCTTCGTCAATGATTTTTAGTTCAGTCCGTTTTTTGTTGCAAAGTTTGCCAACAGTATTTTCTACAATATATTTGGTAATGTATTTTGGGGTGTAAAAAATTCCGTCTTTCTTTCGTTTGGTTTTTTGGTTGTCAATTTTCTCACCCTTTATTTCAGCCTGAACATTCTCAATTTCGCCCAACGAATGCTCAAAAATATGTCCAAGAATATTTACATCAACTACATTTTCATGTTCGTTATTATCTATTACTTCAGGGTTAAAATTGTAGCCGCTAAGTGTTAAGGTATTTTGGTTTAAAATATCATCACCAATCTTAAGGCTATCCAATACATCATCAGGAGCAAACAACCCTCCGTTGTAAGCAAATATTTCATGTTTTTTACCTTTCCATCCCGTATTCAATAAATGAAAATATTTTTTATACCTGTCATACAAATGTACATTATCACCCCAATCTGATTGTTGCTTCCATTGTTTAATAATTTCGCTAATTGAATTTGGAGGTAATAATTGTCTGTCTTCTGCAAAGAAAATGAACAGAAAACGATCTAATAATTTTTGAACCTTTTTAAATATAAGTAGTTTATCTCTTTCTGGATTATTTTGTTTAATGTTTTCAAATAAATCATTTCTAAACTTTGAATAATCTGCATATAGTTTTTTAGTAATGTTCTCTTCCTGCAATACCGATGAATCCTTTATTTTTAAAGGTAAGTTGTTTAGCAGGTTATCTTTTGCCAAGCACAGCCAAAGCAGAGCAAACTGTTCTTTTGTTAGTTTGAATAAATCAAAGTCGATGTGGTCAACAGCATTTTGTATGTAAAAACGTAGTTTCTCGAAATTCGATGTGATTACATAAATACACTTCGGATGATGGTTTTTGTATCCGAATGCCTGAGTTTCAATTTTATCTAAATCGGTTGTTTCTGTTCCCTTTAATTCAATCACTGCTATTGCATCTTCACCTTTCAAAATTGCACCGTCAGCTTTTTTGCTGTTCGATATGTTCTTTAATTCGGTTGTAAGGTTAAAATTGGGTTCGGGATTTAAAGTATAGTCCAAAATATTTACAAACAGCTCCCTTAAAAAACCTTCCTGAAATTGTTCTTCCTTTGAATTTCTTATGTTTTCTTGTCTCTCAGGATTACCAAAATAGTATTGAAAATCAGCATACTTTTTGTCGATTAATTCCGAGTCAAGGTCATTTAAATATTTCTTTTCTACCGATTTTTGAAATAAGCTCATATTTTGGTTTATCTCTATGTATTTAAATTAATTCAACTAAAATACTACTTTCCTTTTAGTTCTAATCTGGCAATTTGCTCTAAAGTGTGTGCAGGCAAAAAAGCATGTGTTTGACAGCGAAGGGACGGTTGCAGGGATGGGCTGAAAACTCTTGCTTTGTGCGTTGGCTTTTTTATTCTTTTCTTTTTTTGATTGCAGTAAATTACTCCTATTTCGGTCTTTTTTCAGCTTGCATATAACGGTATTGCTATGGGCTGTGGGGCATTTCTGCAAGAAATGTTCCACGGAGAAGGGTAGGAGAACCTACGCAGGATTTGTCTCCGGGACAAATTCTGCCCCATTGCCTATAGCTGTTGTTAGCCCCTGTTATTTTATTATTCTTGATTTTTCAAAATTTTCAATAAGTAGTTTATACATATCAATTAATTCATAAATCATTTCTTTGTTTCCTGCTTTTCTTTGGATTACACTTATAAGTTCAGCAGTTCTTGATTTCGAGTCAGTTTGATATGATATTGAGTAAACATTGTGTTTAAGGAGTGTTCCTTGGACTTCTTTTGTGATTGTTTTTTTTACCAAGTCTGACCGATTACTTTTAATCAGATAATGTTTGTCAAATTCTTTCCACCCTAATTTTATTTCTGGTTTGCTGAATTTTTTAATAATTCTTTCTATGAAGTCCTCCCAACTTAATATCAATTCAAAGTCCTGACTTGATGAAAAAGATATTTGAAACTTTAATGGTCTGCTGTCCGAAACAGAGATTTTTATATTCCATTTTTTGTAAGGAATGGAAATATTATGAATTTCAAGTTCATGTCCAGAGTTATATTTAATCTTAAATTCTCCATTAAGTTCTTTGACAATTTCTTTCCACATTTCTCTTTTCGGAAAATTGTCAGTATAACCCAAAGAAGGTCCTTTAGCAATTGTTTGAAGTATATTTTCGTCTTTTTTCATAGTCATTTGGTCTCTTTTTCTTTAATAGGGGCTAACGTACTGGGCTATGAAGCGTGGCGGTTTTTGAAACACTTATCTTTCAACTTACGATGAAGATTTTTTAGATGTTCAAATGTTTGATTTACTACTTTGCCAGCCATGCTTTATGAGCCTTTGTTATGTGTAGTGCATTATTATTCAATTACTAGTTTTTTAATTCCTAAAAGTTCTTTGTCAAGGCTATAAATTTTAATTAAATATATACCATCTTTCAAATCTTCTATTTCAATTTCAATCTCATTATTAAAACTAATTGTCTTTCCTATTTGTTTTTTCCCAGCCAAATCGAAAATGTCTAATTTGTATATTGAATTACAAGTTTCATTAATTCGAATAGTGACTTTGTCACTTGATGGGTTTGGAAATAAAGTTATTGATTCTTCATTCTTTATATTTTGTTCTTCTAATCCCGTATAAAGTTGACAAAAGCACTGGTCACAAAACATATTATTCAAATATAAAACTATGTCATTTTCTTTAAAGCAAGCGAATTGATAACCATCACCATTTAGAACCATTGCAGTTATTAAAGGATTAAACAATCCATACCAATTTATTGATCCTATTCCTTCAATCCAAGTTTGATAACCTAAATTCCCTTCTAAACTCCATCTTTTCCGATATTGGTTATTTAGAAGTAACATCGAATCTTTTTCGGATACAATCTTGTAATGGTTCTCATCCCAAAAGTCAACCTCATTATTATATAACCCACCACCGATATTATAAAATATTGTATCACCTGTGTTCAAATTAAAATCGTATAAAATAGATTCGGAAAATCCTGGCAGTAAGCAGTAAATTTGTCTATTCCCATTTTCTCTAATAGCTGCAAAGTATGTAGAGTTAGGATGGAGAATTGTAGAGTCGTACATTTTATAGATTTTAGTATAAAGAGTCGAATTGATTATTGTGTCCCCAAATACAGCATATCTAAAATGCCATTTATCAGATGTGAAATCGTTGTCACCAACAGTATTCCAAGCTGTATTAGTGTCAGGGAAAGGGAAATAGTCCTGTCCAATTAAATTATGAACTAAAAAGATTAGTACAACTAAAATAATACTTGATAATTTTTTCATTTTTCTTATTTTTTTGCATTACACATAACGTTTGCGCTATGAATAGTTGCCGCTAGCGTAGCAGTTTCTTGTCAGGTTGAAACAGACTTGAAACGTATTACAAACGTTAAATTTATAATTGTCACGGCAATTATTTATGAGCGTTTGTTACCGCCAGTATTTTTTCATTTCTTTATTGCTTTTAATATTCTGTCTTCCTTTATCAGTACGTCTTTCAAGAGAAGTTGATATGGAAATTGTTTGTGTTTAGAGTCTCTAAATCCATCTAGAATATTCACTAATGATCCCGCTGTAATAAGCGATAAATTTATTTCAAACTCCAAGTCACAGTCGTTAACGAATTCATCACTAAAGTCAGGTGCTACAAGGAGTGATTTAACTACATGAAATCCATTCCTTTTTGCTAAATCAACGTATGATTTTATTTGTCTTGAGACGGAACTAAACTTATTGTAACCGCTTTCTTTTACAGTTTTACATTCAATAATTATTAGGGTGTTATTGCCTAGGTTTAAAACTAAGTCAATCTTGTTTTTATTTGTATTTAGGTTCTTTTTTAGTTGCTCATCAACAGTAAAACCTAATTGCTCGAATATGTTTTTTGTAATATCTTCGAATTTCAAACCTAATTCCGCTTCTTTAAGCACAATCCCGTTTTCTTTTAAAGTAGCTAAATCTCTGAACCCGATTGCAACATAGTTTTCTACTAATAGGTTTTCAGTGTCTTTATAAGCATCCAGGATATTAAGTACCAAATCGCCTCTTGATTTCAGTGATTTTGATGTAATAAATATTTTCAGGTCTTCAGTTGGTAATATGTCAAGTATATCACGAGGTTTTATATTGTAGTTAAGTAGATTACTGCTGCTAATAATTGAGCCTTCAGGCATTTCAAATTCTTTAATTACGAGTTTAGTAAAGGTTTGTAGCTCGTCATTTAATTCAATTATAAGTTTCTCATATCCTTCTATTGATATTCCTACTTTATCATCTTTCTCTATAGTATCGAAATATGTAATTATATTTCCAATTTTCTCTTCTAGCGTATTACCTTTAAGTTTGCTAGGAACTTTTAAGCCATTTGACCATAGGTCATTAATGAACTTTTTCTTGTCAGTTAGTTTCGTTCCATCTTTATGAATCTCATTTGCTAAGAGATTTGTGAATGAAATTCCTTCTTTTATTATAACCTTGATTTTATTTTCATAATCGAGATCTTTTATGTCAATATTATGTTTGCGGCAAACAATATTTATTTGTGATTCTCTAAATGTTTTTAATACCCTTCGAAAATATTTGTCGGCTATCTCTTTTTCTCTAATCTTTCTTAAAACTCTAACTACTTCATCAGCAACATAAACTAGATTGTTCTTTTTTGAATAAAATATTACACCAATATTTTTCAGAAAAGTTATTACGCTATCTATATCAGTTTTTATCGGTGGAATTATTGAATAATTAATAAGTTTTACTTCTTCTTGTGATAGTTCTAATTGATTAGTCAAGGTTATGAGGATTGATAATTCGTCGTCAGTTATTTTTGATTCTCGGTTATTCTCTTCATCATTTATATATGCTTTCTCAACACATGCTTTGTATATTTTATAGTCCCTTTTGCGTACTTCCTCAATTTCCGATTTTTCAGATTCTAGTTGTATTTTTAATTTATTGGTTCGCTTTTTGATATTTGCTAATTCTCGTTCGTAAAGACGACTAAGCCAGTCTTGTTTTAAAATGCTGTTCCCATCTTTTATTAAAATATCTATCAGAATATCTAACTGTGATGTTGTATTAACAAATTCAGCCTTCACAGTATTCGCAAATTCATGTTTTACAAGATCAAATACTTGAGCTATATTTTTGCTGTCTACACTTTTAAGGTTATTGCTACTGTCAGATAAGATTTTATCTATTTCTTTGCTATTCTTAGGATTGGAGGATTTTATGTTATCAATTATTTTTAAAAATGAGTTTTTCTCCAAGGAGTTAACAATGTCAAGTATTTTTTCGAGTTTCATCGTGTTTTATTTTTGTTAATATTTCAGTCAGTTTGGAATCTATTTTATCGATTTTCTTTTCAAGTTCGTCGTTATTATCACTTACCATTGAGTCTACAAAAATCGAATTGACAAGAGACAGACCAAATATGCCACCAGACATTACAACAAATATGAAATAAAGATAAGTAAAAAATGTTGCTGATTTTGAATACGATACTGTAATTTGTTCTGGTATTTCAAACCAGCCTTCAATTGTAAATATTTTAAATGTTGAATAGAGAGATTTTAATGGGTCACCAAAATATTCAGAACCACTACTATGAAAAAGGTAGAATGAAAGTATACCAATTATAAAAATATAAATTATAAAACCCACAAAAATGAAAAGGGATGCTTTTAATGCTCTTTGAATTCCAGAAACTAAATTATCAACGTCCGGAATAAACTTGAAGAATCTAAATGCCTTGAAGACTCTCAAGACCCTAAAAACTAGTAGAAAGCTAAAGTCAATGAAGCTTAGATCAAAACTAAATGTAAGTAAGGCAGGAACTGATAGTATTATGAGAATAAAGTCTAGTTTATTCCAATTAGATTCAAAATAGACTTTAAAACCAAATTCATAAAATTTGACAATTAACTCTACTAAGAATAGAATAGTAATAAAATTATCAATAATTGCTAATAAAAACTTCTCATTCTTGTCAGGTAAATATCCTCCAGCAAATAGGATTGCCGAATTCAAAAGAATTAGTCCAAGAATAAATTTGTCGTTTAAAAATAATTTTCTAATCATTTGTTATTCTTTGGTATATGGTTCTTAAATATTGGCGGTAACGTTTGGTATATGAAAAGTAAGCGCTTTCGAAGCAAAAATCTTTCTGCGAAAAAGAAAGGTGAAACGGGCTACAAGCCTTGATGCTACTGCTATCTCGCTTATTTTATATATACATTGTTAGGCACTGGCTTTATTTGTTTTAGTCTTTTTCCTTAATATTATTTAAAGACCTCATTTTATGCCATACCTGTTCCACACTATCTAAATAATTTCTCTCTTCTTCATTACCATACAAAATTCTTATCATGGAGATCTCTGTATTTTTGTAAAATACGTATTCAAAAATATTATTTTCATAGTAATACTGAAAAGCATTTATTCTTTCGAAATATTCAGAACCGCTTTTCGTATAGTTGTTTTTAATATATTTTGTTAGATTATCATATAAATCAGTATCATAAATATATAGTCTAATCATGTTTTTACCACTATCATAATATTCATGTTCATAATACCATGAAGTATCTGTAGTTGATTGAAGTTTACCTGTCAGAATGTCTCGTAGGTGATATTGTATCCATACGCTAGATTCTCCCTCATCTTTATCATATTCATATGCAAAATCATATGTGTCAAATGGTAATATTGGGTTATCAAAATATTCTCTTTCTACTAAAATAAACCCATATTTTGATAGAGTTTCGTCTGCAAAAGAAGCATCTTTTCTAAGTAAAATCTTTTCTAAAATTATTATGTTTAGATTATCTAAACTGATTTGACCGAAAACGCTAAAGTTAAATACTAAAATTAAAAAGAAAGTTTGAAATATTTTCATCGTTATATATGTTATAGCTTTTTATAAATAATAGATGCACCGTTATAACATAAAGCACAAACACTAAAGTCATCATTTGATGAGTATTTTTTAGAGTCTATGTCTGATAGCTTGTAAAAAAAACCTCGTACTTCATCAATATATAAAATGAAGTCCTTATGATCATTAGGTGTTACAAATACATAAAATGTCATATTGTCTTCAGTATATTTTATAGAAGACAAAGATTTCTTTTTGATAATAGCTTGGTCATATGTCATGATGATTAATTTTTTTAATTTTTATTTATAAGTTCATTTATGATGTGCAAAGTTATATTCATGCTTGTGCCTAACGTTGGTATAAGAATATGTAGCCGACTGCGTAGCCCTTTCTTGACAAGTTGAAAGAAAGTTGAAGCGGGCTACAACCATTGAATTTACTGCTATTT
>Ga0208648_1001531_pt1 | contig 18356 bp, 11 predicted proteins | sample AntAceMetag02UKL_FD_184772 | JGI IMG/M metagenome (GOLD analysis project Ga0208648, IMG submission 184772) | Saline lake microbial communities from Ace Lake, Antarctica - Antarctic Ace Lake Metagenome 02UKL (SPAdes) (version 2) | ecosystem: Environmental > Aquatic > Non-marine Saline and...
CCCTATTACTCTTTATGATCGTACAGGTGGAATTCTTAACCAATTTAATGTTGGTGCATTCTCAAGTTATTATGGATTTGCTTATGTAGCTCCTTCAAATGAAGGCCCATGGCTTTATGGTTTTTCACAAGCAGGTGGCGCCAGCCAGGATGTTATTGTTCAATTGGATCCTACTACAGGTGCTGAAACCGGAGTTACATTTGACGCTATCGGATTTAGTACAACCGGTACCGGTATTGCCGGCGGCCTTGCTGCTTTTGATACCTATTCTCCGGGTTTATGGACTATACTTGGAATAATTCAAAATGAAGCCATTTTTGGACTTGAAGGTGGCCTTGCAGGTGATCCTCTCGCCAACGATGTTGGAGTTGCCGGAATTTTAGAACCTAATAGCGGAATGGCACTTTCAGCCGCTGAAGCGATTACAATTAAAATTAAAAACTTTGGAACCGAGTCACAATCAAATATTGATTATGAAGTTGCTTGGGGAGCATCTGAAGATGTTTATAATGGTACATTAGCGGGCCCTCTTGCAGGTGGCGAAGCTGTTGATATCACACTTCCTGTTACAGCTGATCTTTCAGTTGTAGGTTTTTATGAATTCGAAGCATGTACTTTCTTAGCAGGTGATGAAAATCCCGGCAATGATTGTAAAACTAAAGTTGTTGAAAATCAAGTTGAGGTTTATTGTGATGCTTCAACCACTACTGAAGATGAATGGATAGCTAATGTATTATGTGCCGGAATCGACAACTCAAGTGGTTGGCAAGGCGGTGTAGCTGATTATACAGCCATTTTCGCTACAATTCCTGCCGGAACTTCTGCTGATATTTTAGTAACTAACGGAAACGCATGGGCTTCTGACGAAGTTTCATGTTTCGTTGACTGGAATGACAATTTTATTTTTGATTTAGGCGGAGACGAAGAATTTGTATTAATAAATGATGGTACTGGAGCTTTTTTCACAGGACAAATTACAACTCCTGTAGGAACAGTTGAAGGTATGCACAGAATGAGAATAAGAATGGTTTATGCTGCTGTTCCAGATCCATGTGGACTCCAAAGCTACGGTGAAGTTGAAGATTATTCTGTTCTTGTTGGTGAAGTTATTCCTCCGTCAATTACTGTTGATCCAACTTCTTTCAATGTAAGTGTTGAACCCGGTGCAACCGGACAAGAATTCTTAACTGTTGGTAATATTGGCCAAGGTCCTTTAGCTTGGAATATTTCAGTTGTTTATCCAACTACCGATAATGTACTTCCTACAAATGTAAATGCAAAAGCTGAAGCTAATGCTTCAATGACAGATAAAGACCCTATTGCAAATTCTGATTGGGATTATGATTGTCCTGCCGGATCAGTTATAAGCCAACCATGCCCAGATTATTCTACAGCAATGACAGCAGATGAAGACGCAGGATACGATTTCTACCAAAGCTTCACAGGCGGGGGTGACATTAATGGAATGCGTTTCTGGGGTATTGATGCTTTCTTTAATGGATCAGCCTGGACTCCTTGTACAGGTACCGAACCAAAAACTTTCCATATCGGTTTCTTTGCAGATGATGCCGGACAACCCGGTACAATGATAAATGAGTTCACAATTGAAGTTCCCAGAACTAACACAGGTGATCTTTTTGCAGGTGCTTATACTATGTGGGAATATGAAGTTGCCCTACCTTCTACAGTAAATGTTATGGACGGATGGTTCTCAGTAATGGCAATGACTGATCCTTCAGGTTGCTGGTACTTGGCACTTGATGCTCCAAATGGAGCCGGAACCGGACAACAATGGGATGGCGCAGCCTGGAACCCGCAAAGTCCTATGGGATTCTGTTTACTCGGTGAAGTTGTTCTTCCTTGGTTAAGTGTAAATCCTTTAGAAGGAGTTGTTGATCCTCAAGGTTCTGAAGAAGTTACTCTTGATTTCAATGCAGGTGACTATCCTGCCGGAACAGTTTTAACAGCTGATATCGTGCTTACAAGCAATGATCCTGTTACTCCTGAAATTATTATTCCTATTGAAATGTCAGTAGGTGCAGCTCCAGGCCCACACTTTATTTTCGAAGGTGGTGACCCATCAAGCCCAATCTGGACAATATATATTGGCGGTGCTCAAATAGAGGGTGAAGACCTTGTTGACGGTGATGAAATTGCAGTATTCGACGGTGATGTTATGGTTGGTTTATTTAATTTAAATCAAGTTTGTACTCCTGATAACCAATTTGATAATGATATGACAGCATTTAGTGTATTAACTACACAACCTGGTTATCAAGCCGGTAATGCTTATTCATTCAAATGTTGGGATGCAAGCGCAGAAGTAGAAGTTGATAATTTCACTTATGAATTATTCAATCCTTACGGAGATGCCTATATTGGAGATGTTTTCCCAACAGGTGATGGTCAATATAGTATTGCTGCTATTGATTTCTTATCAATTGCAACACAAACTTTCAATTTATCAACCGGATTCCAATTCATTTCTTCTGCAATTGACCCTGTTGATCCTAATATGACAGTTGTTATGGGTGATGTATTAAATGCTAACCTTGATTTCGTTAGAAATTCAGCTGGTCAAATGTTACGTAAAATTGGTCCTAATTGGGTCAATGGAATTGGTAACTGGGTAGTAACTGAAGGTTATCTTGTTAAAATGTATGCTGAAGATACATTCACAATTATGGGTGCTCCTGTTAATCCAGCAACTCCAATTGATGTTGCCGTTGGATTCCAATTTGTAAGTTATTTCCCAACTGCTCCTATGGATGCTCTCGTAGCATTTGGAACAATTGTAGGAGACGATCTTGATTTCATCAGAAATTCAGCCGGTCAAATGTTACGTAAAATTGGCCCTGTTTGGGTTAATGGAATTGGTGACGCTATGCCTGGCGAAGGTTATCTTGTTAAAATGTATGCAGAAGGTGAAATTATTTATCCTGCTGTTGCAAAATCAAGTGGAAAAACAACTTTAACTCCTTCTCACCTTATTTTTGAAGGTGGAAATGCCGCTGAAGCTGTTTATACTATGTATATTAATGGTTTAGAACTTGGTGATGAAGTAGCTGCTTATAACGGAGATGTTGTTCTCGGTTCAATGACTGTAACTTCAGACAATGCTTATGACAATGCTCTTCCAGTATTTAGTCAATTGACTAACGGACAAGGATATGTTGCAGGTGAACCTATTACATTAAAAGTTTGGTCTAATGATAATATCGCTATGATCGACTTCGAAATGGAATCAGTTTATAACTCATATGTATCTAATGTTTATCCTAACAATGACGGTGAATTTAGTGTTGTTAACCTAACAAAAGGTGCTACACTTTCAGGAGAATTGGTTGTTTATCCAAATCCTGCATCTGATGTAATCACCATTGCTTCTTCTAATGATATTAGCAATGTAACTATATATAATTATGTTGGACAAACTGTTTACTCAAGTAATGTAAGCAGTTCAAAAGTTCAAATTAACACGAATAATTTGGAAGCTGGTATATATATTATCAGAATTCAAACTTGTAGAGGGATAGAAACCCAAAAGGTTACTATCAAGTAGTTTTATCATATTAGTTGTTTTAAATGAAAAGAGCTGCCCCTTCCGGGGTGGCTCTTTTTTATTGTCCAGTTATAGGTTAATACCCTGCAATTTTATTGCAGATACTTTCAGTTTCTATAAACTTTTTTGAATATTGAACACCGATTAACGAATTTCGAATATTGAAATGTGTCTATCTCCCTGCAAACAGAATTGCTAATCTGAAGGTTCTTTAATTCATGTCATCATTCCCTGCTCAAAACTATGGATTTTCAATCTTTGAGTTTTTAGACCGGACTCATTAATTATCCGATAGATTTAAAATACACAACATAAATCCTTTTTTCACAATTTACCTGATTGTGAAGCATTGACCCGACAACATAGTTTAAAAGAATTTCAAGTGTTAACTTAATAATTGCTTTAGATTTTTTTAATTCTTAATAAAGTAATGAATATGCTACACAAGGATAATAAAGTAATGAATATGCTACACAAGGATAATAAAGTCATAAAAGGTTTATCTTATATTTTCTTATATGTCTTATATGATTTTTTCTTGAACAAATAATTCTAAAACGATATTTCAAAAAAAAACCGGAGTATAAAATAAAATACTCCGGTTTTAAACTTAATAAACAACATTTTACTTCAACCATTTATCTAACCAGTCAAAAAATGTTCTTTGCCAAAGAATACCGTTTTGAGGCTGTAATACCCAATGATTTTCATCGGGGAAATATAGGAACTCTGCCGGTATGTCTCTTAATATAGCTGCATTAAAAGCTGTCATCCCTTGAGTGAATACAACTCTGTAATCCAGTTCGCCATGAATTATAAGGATAGGTGTATCCCAATTTTGAACAAATTTATGTGGTGAATGAGCATAAGCTTCTTGGGCAACACGATTCTTTTCTTCCCAGAAAGGCCCGCCTTTATCCCAATTCTCAAACCACATTTCTTCTGTTTCAAGATATTGGGCTTCTTCGTTGAAAATTCCGTCGTGAGCAATAAATGCTTTAAATCGTTTGTTATGATTTCCGGCAAGATAATAAACAGCATAGCCTCCTGCACTTGCTCCTAAAGCACCCAGCCGATTTTCATCAATAAAAGGCTCTTTTGCCAGTTCATCGATAGCTGTCAGGTAATCTTGCATGCTTTTGCCGTGATAATCGCCACTGATTTGTTCCTGCCATGCTTGTCCGAAACCTGAAACCCCTCGACGAGCAGGTGCAACAATAATATAATCGTTAGCAGCCATTATCTGATAATTCCATCGATAGTGAAAGCTTTGACTTAATGGGCCTTGTGGGCCTCCCTTACAATAAAGTATTGCAGGATATTTTTTATTCTTATCGAAATTAGGAGGGTAAATCACAAAAACCTGCATGTCTTTATTATCATGGGTCTTTATCCAACGTTCTTCGGTTTGGCCCATTGTAAGTTTCTCAAGTAAATCTTTATTTGTAAAAGTGATTTGCTCAGCCGAACCGTCATTTTCGTTAATTGCAAATAATTCAGTTGGAAACGACATTGTTTGTTTTGCCGAAATAAGTTTTCCGCCGGCAATTGTTACGCTACGATAATCATGTAAGCCTTTTGTTATTTGATCTATTTTCTTAGTATTTAAATTGAATTTGTAAACCTGAAAAGCACCATGCCAGTCACTTGTAAAATAGATCGCTTTACTGTCAGCCGACCAACATATACTTCCGGCATTTTGATCGAAGCCTTCGGTAGCATAAGTAAGCTTACCGTTTTTCATGTTCATAATATATAAACGATTTTTGTCAGATTCATAACCATCTCTTTCCATGCTTTCCCAAGCCATGAAATTTCCATTTGGTGAAAAAACCGGTGCAACATCGAAACCCATCATACCTTTAGTCATGTTCTCGGTTTTTCCGGTTTCAGTATTATAGAAATATATTGCCGAATTTGTGGAAAGTGTAGCAGCTTTGCCGTAAAGTTTTTTACAAGTATAAGCCACAACTTTACTGTCGGAAGTCCATTCTACCTGCTCAATACCACCAAATGGTTTTAATGGCGATTGATAAGGTTCACCTTTCATCAGGTCTTTATGGTTAAAAACTTTTTTACCATCATAATCGGCAACAAAAACATGACTATATGAATCAACCCACTGGTCCCAATGCCTGTACATAGCGTCATTCATCAAACGGCCCGTAGCCTCAGGTAAACCTTTGTATAAATTTTTGAATTTATTTTCAAGAACAACTTCTTTAGTATAAACAATTTTTTTCTGATCGGGAGCATATTTGAAACCTGTAATGCCTCCTTCGATGTCTGAAACTTGGGTTCGACCCGAACCATCAGGGTTCATTTCCCATAATTGATAAGAACCACTCTCGGAGGTGAGGAATCCGATCTTTTTACCATCGGGCCTCCAAATAGCATTATATTCGCTTTTTGATGATTTTGTAAGTTGCTTATAATTTTTTCCATCAACATCAACTGAATACAATTCACGGTTACCCTTGTTTTGTTCAATTGAATAATAAGAAACTCCATACAAAACTGTTCCTCCGTCAGGCGAAACCTGTGGATCGCTAAGTCTTCCGAACGACCATAAAACTTCAGGTGTCAACCTATCACTTGTTAGCCTGATCTCAGGTTTCCCTATTAAAGGGGCACTATCTTTTGTTTTTTTGTGTTCATCAACTGTTTGACAGCTAAATAGTGAAAGCAATGCGATAAACAGTATGAACGATAAATACTTTTTCATTTTATAGATTTTAATTTATTTTATTTTAAATTGTTTAAAATTTCTCAAAAGCGAATTTATAAAATATTCTTTTACATTGTTTGTTATTTTAAAAAAAATGGAAAACATTCACAGTTTAGGCTTATCGAATAAGAATTGAATGGCTAAATTGCTATCCATACGGACTTGTTTCACTTCGTATTGTTAAATGGTTAAATTGCTTACTGTTGAGATTAAACAATTTTGAAAAATGGTGAAGGAATTGATATTTTATCTGATACAATTATTATTTGAAGTGAAGCAATTGATGTGGGGGGTGATGCAATTAATATATGGGGTGAAACAATTGATGTGAGATGTGAATCAATTGATCTGTGACCTGATACAATTGATATTTGATCTGAGACAATTACAGTTAGATGTCGTGCAATTGATGTAGGAGGTGAAACAATTGATGTTTGATAAGACACCATATCATAAATCGTTATCAAGAGTTTTTTCGCTATTATTTACATTATTGTATTTTTGCAATAATGAAAATGAATCAACGCATATTATCCCGTATTTTTATATTCATACTCCTTCTCGGAATAGAATCCTCCCTTTATTGTTTTGAAAATTCAGAAGTGGATTCTTTACTATTAAAACTATCCATAACAAAAGAAGATACTGCAAAAGTTAACATCCTTATAAAGCTAGCCGAAATAGCAAGTTGGTCAGATATTAAGTCTTCAGGGCAATATGCCAAACAGGCAATGCAATTATCAGAACAACTAAACTATACAAAAGGACTGGCCCTTTCAAAGTTCAGACTGGCAAAAGCATTTTCAGACTATGAATTTGATTTGTCAGAGAATTTATTGCTGGAATCACTTGAACACGCAAAGGCAATCGACGATAGTACTATAATGGCCATTGTATACAACGGTTTGGGGAATTTGCAAAATGTCCTTAAAAATAATGAAAATGCTTTAAATTATTACAATAAGTCATTGGATATTTATTTACGTCATAACAAGTATGCATCTGCAGCATCAACTTACAGTAACATAGGTATATTGCATTCCAAAATACCCGGAGATACCTTATGCATGGTTTATTATACAAAAGCAGTAGAAATAAATAAAAAAGCAAAGAATTATTTTTGGCTAACCAGCAATTATATGAATATGGGCAATTATAATATTATGTTTGGTAAGCTAGATGAAGGATTGAACTATTTACAACAAAGCTTGAAACTTGTAGAAGAACATAATTATAGAAACAAATACCCAGGGATTTACAACAGCTTAAGTTTTTATTACATCAAAATAAAAGACTATAAAGAGTCAGTAAATTATGCTAACAAAGCTCTTGTCATATCCAAGGAACAGAATAACAGAATAATGGAATTGAAGGCACTGTCGCACTTAAAAGAAGCATATTATAAAATGTCGGATATAGAAAATGCCTACCGTTACTTTGAGCAAATAAAAATCGTTAGCGATTCAATTAGTATGCATAACAAGTTGAAAGAACTTGATTTCCTCGAAATGAAATATAAATATGTTGAAGAGCAAAAACAACAAGAATTGGAAAGGGTACTTTTGGAGGCAAAATATTATCGAAATGAGCGAACCTATTTAATAATATTATCACTTGCAGGGCTTATCATATTTACTTTTTCATTCCTTTACAATAATCAACGTAACAGAATTCACAGGAAGAATCTGGAACAAAAAAACACATTGCTTGAAAAAGAAAAGTTGTATAAGGACCTGGAGATTAAGAATAAAGAACTGACAACCGGAGTGATGTATTCAATCCAGAAAAACAAAGTATTGTCCACATTAACTGAGGAACTGGTAGAGATAGAGAAAACTGCAATAAAAGACGAAACTCGTGATGCTATAAATAAAATTTCCAGAAAGATACAGGATTCAGTAGATGGTAATGCCTGGGAAGAATTTGAGATACGTTTTCAACAGGTTCATATTAAGTTTTATGAAATACTGGCCAAAGAGTATCCTGAACTCACCCCCAATGAAAAACGTCTTTGTGCCTTTTTACGCCTTGATATGAGTACAAAAGAAATTTCCAGGATTACCGGTCAAAGTATCCTGGCAATTGAAAGAGCCAGGAATAGGCTTCGTAAAAAACTGGGCATTTCAAATAAGGATATCAATCTCATTACATTTTTAAGCCAATATTAACAGGCTGGTTTTATAAGAAAGACAACAAATCCAAGTTGTCAGGGTGTTGTCACGGTGTATTTACTACTTGTCGTGTTCATGTCAGGGTTAGATATTTGTTTAATCTATAGCACCGTTCTAAATTTGCACTTTAATAATTCCTGAAAATTGATAAGAAAAAAAATGATCTCTGTCAAAGACAAAGAAACAGATACAGATATTGTTGAGGAAATGAAAGCCTTTATTGAGCGTAAGAAGGTTGAAAATATTGTGTTGAATAAACTGCTTAGTAAAATCAACGAGGATCAATCAGGAAAAAACAAAAAGTAAATACAATATGGATTATTAATACATTTAAAAAATTATACTATGAAAAACAAATTTATAATGTTATTTGGGATGCTCCTTACCTATGCATTTATAACAAGTGTGATGGCTCAGCATCGTGTAAACACCAGAAGTGATGACAGAACTGTGATCACAACTGTAAAAAACAACGCACCCAATGCATGGGAAAAATCTAACAAAGATGTCCTTTTTTACGAGGATTTCTCAAACGGGGGATTTAACGACTGGACTATCATGGGAGAAGGTCTGTTAAACTGGTCTCTTATACAAAATAATGAGGCAGGAGGTGAGATACCTGAAGCCAATATGCATTACACCCCTGAATTCATTGGAATATCCCGTTTTGTTTCTAAAACAATAAATACTAGCGGATATTCAAATTTGGGTTTATCCTTCTTACATCTTATTGACTCATATCAAGGAGATTTTTGGGTAAAAATTGAAACAACAAGTGATGGCGGAGCTACATGGAATATGGTATGGGAGAAATATACATCTGAACAAGGAGATTATTTTGCATTAGAGATAATGGATGTTAATACGCCTGATGTTGGTTCTGAAAATTTTCAACTGTCTTTTACATTTGATGGGAACAGTTATAATATAAATGATTGGGTAATTGACAATATTACTTTTAGCGATCCAATTATTTACGATGTTATGCCGACTGCAATACTTGGTCTGGATGAAGCTCTTAATAGTAATAATGAAGTGATAATATCCTCAACTATAAAAAACGGTGGAGCAGAAACTGTTACATTTGATGTGATTCTAAAAATTAAAGATGGTACAAATGTAGTTTATGAATCAACAAAATCAATTTCAGATCTCGTTTTTGGCGATGAAGTTACTGTTGATTTCGATGCCTGGTTAACCATTGAGGGATATGACTATACTGCTATTGTAACTACAATGCTTTCAGGCGATGAGAACCCGGCTAATGATGAAATATTAAAGCCATTTGATGTATTTCCCGAAAATTATTATTGCGTCCCTTCAGCAGTTTGTGAGTATGGTGATGGAATTAAAGATTTTGCCTGGGCCGGAATTGAAAATTATGATAATGGTTGTAGTCCAGGAGGATTTGGTCAATTTAATGATTTAGAAGCTACTGTTGAAATTGGACATACCTATACAGCTACATTTGCCGGGCCTTACACTTATCAAGTAGTAAGCATGTGGATTGATTTTAATCAGGATTTTGAATTTTCAGAAAATGAAAGGGTTGTAACTGACTTTATGCTCGAATTACCTGATGTATTCTATTATAAGGATATTACAATTCCTGGCAATGCTTTACCTGGTATTACTACATTGCGTATTGGGGCTAATTGGTATTACCCTTCATCCTCAGATCCATGTGGTTTTTTTGACCATGGTGAATGGGAAGATTACAGTGTAAATATTACCGGTACAGCTATTGATTACAATGCTGGTGTAGTTTCTATTGATTTAGATCCGATTATGCCCTCTGGTGATATCGCGCCATTTGCAACAGTAAGGAACTATAGTATCGAAACAGTTAGTTTTCCTGTTACAATGACAGTGGAAGGAACATCTTATTCATCTACCATAAACGTAACTGATCTGGAAGTAAATGGTGAGATCCAGGTTGAATTTGATACATGGAATGCTCCAACGGGTGAATACACGGTTAATGTTTGCACCGAGCTTTCAAGTGACCAATATCCTGACAACGATTGTATGTCTCTTGATATCGTTGCCAGACAATATGATGTTGGTGTTGTTTCTATCAATATACCTGTTGCTATACTTCCCGGAAACATTATTCCGGAAGCAACTATTAAAAATTACGCCTTCCAAACTGTTTCATTTCCTGTTACAATGACAATTGCAGAAAGTGGATATACTTCAACAATTGATGTAACTAGTTTAGCCGCCGGACAAGAAGTGACAGTAATATTTGATGCATGGACAGATAATCTGGGAACTTATAATATTGAAGTTCAAACCGAACTTGCTCAGGATGAATATGTCGATAATGATATAATGGACTCTTATACCACTATAATTGAAAACGCTCCACCAAAAATGGTGGTAGGTGAAGAAGGAACAGGGACTTGGTGTGGATGGTGTGTAAGAGGAGCGGTTTATATGGATTTTATGGCTGAGGAATATCCTGAGACTTGGATTGGTATAGCAAGTCATAACAGTGATCCCATGACCGTGCCAGAATATGATGTAGCTATTAGCACTTTAATAGGTTTTGCTTATCCGGGTGGAATTGTTAACCGTGATATTGTAACTGACCCTTCCGGTTTTGAAGGAGCTTACCTTCAAAAAATAGATAAAATTGCACCTGCTGAAATTTTCATTGAAAATATATTTCACAATACCACAACTAATGAGCTATCTTTTACCGTAACAGCAGATTTTGTTGCACAGGTATCAAATTATAGGTTCAATGCAGTTCTTATTGAAAACGGAGTAACTGGAACTGGCCCTGGTTGGGATCAATCAAATTATTATGCTGGAGGAGGAAATGGCCCAATGGGAGGTTACGAAAATCTTCCTGATCCCGTACCTGCAGAAGATATGATTTATGAGCATGTGGCCAGAGCTATTCTAGGTGATTTTGAAGGAGTTGAAGGCAGTCTCCCGGAAACAATTCTTGCAGGAGAGACACATAGTTATGATTTTGTAATTACTCTTTCGGAGGATTGGGATACAGACAATCTGGAAATTGTGGGAATGTTAATCGATTATGAAACCGGTGAAATAGAGAATAGCGCTGTTGATCATATTATTGTCGGAGTACATGAATTGGATGCAACTACAAAAATCATTGTTTATCCAAATCCTGCCAGTGACATGGTGAATATTAAAGCCAACAGTGAAATTACAAGCCTTGAGGTTTATAATAATATTGGGCAGATTGTTTATAATAAAGCCGCTGGAACAAAAATTATTAACTTCAACACTAATCAACTTAAAAGTGGAATGCATCTGTTCAGAATTCATACTTCTGAAGGAATATTTGATGAACGTGTTGTTATTAAGTAGTAAAAAAAGTATTAAAAAAGTTTATTTAAATAATAAGAAACTCCATACAAAACTGTTCTTCCGTCAGGCGAAACCTGAGGATCGCTAAGTCTTCCGAACGACCATAAAACTTCAGGTCTCATCCTATCACTTTTTAGCCTGATTTCAGGTTTCCCGATTAAAGGGGCACTGTCTTTTGTTTTTTTGTGTTCATCAACTGTTTGGCAGCTAAATAGTGAAAGCAATGCGATAAACAGTATGAACGATAAGTACTTTTTCATTTTACAGATTTTAATTTATTTAATTTTAAATTGTTTTATTGTTAAAGGCTAAAGGCTAAAATAAAAAGGCTAAAGGAAAAAGTAAGGAAGTGAATGGGGGATGGGTTGGTTATTAGTGATTTGTGAATAGGGAGTGGTGATTGGTGATTTGATTAATGATTTTTGATTTGATCCCGGTAGCTTGTTTGGGTGTTTGGTAATAAATAGCATACATTTATATTTTATTTGGCTATATGAAATATTTTATGTTACTTTGTTGGACACAATTTTAAAATGTTTTACGGCTTGGTTTTATTGAAGTAAGAAATGAAGATTAAAAAATATCAGAAAGATTGTTTCGCAAAATACAAAAGTGAGATTGGTTATCCTGAAAACTATTCGTATTACTATGGAAACCCAATAAATGTTTTGGTTCCAATTGAAACAAATGAGAACGGTGTCATGATTGTAGGAGCCTACCCTTCCGCAAAATTTTATACAATTAACGGAATTGCAGACACACCTCTTGCAGATAATGATTCGCCATTTTCAAACGAATCATATTTTGACGGTTCTAGAGTTAGAACAATTCCATCAGGCAAAGAATTGAATGAAGTAATTTTAGAAAAAATTGGAGTTACTAGAGATATATGTTGGATTACTGATTTAGTTAAAGTTTTTCTATTCAAACAAGGTCATATTGATAGGTATGTAAAATTGGGCAAGTCTGACTTAACTGAAAACCGTTCAAAATTTTTAGAATATGCCAAAAAAAGCATTAATAGACTTGAGCAGGAAATAGAACTTGCAAATCCAATTGTTATCATCCTACTTGGAATAGAAGTTACAAAGACTATTTTAAAAATATCTGAGAACAAGGCCAAATCATATTTAGATGGAGAAATTCGATTGAAAAAAATAAACGGGATTGACAGAAAATTCATCTGCTTACCTCACCCCGGAATCCTAATGAAAGAATTTAACAAGAATCCGTGGCCTAAAAGATTTGAAAATGAAATTGGACCAAAAACAAGAATTGAGATTGAAAAATTAATAAAAACCAGACAGTAGTACACAATATAAAAAATTGAATAGAAAGTGGTAAATTTGAACGAATTATCAATAAATAAACGGTGTAGTAAATTGAAAATTTTTGCTTCAAAATGCCCAACTTTTCATACTGACATCCGTTACAGGCAAGCGAAATCCTAGCAAATGAATAAAAGTCCTGAAGAAATACAAAAAGAATTATTCGAAAGAATTCCAAAAGAAGTAGCTGAGAGTTATCAAACAATCTGTGAGTTAATTAAAGGATTCAATTCTTTCGACTTAATTTCTAATATTTCATTCTATAATAGTCTTCATGATACAGAAAAGTATTCAGATTACAGAGGTGATAAGCACTTCTTTGTTTCAGAAGTTATAGCCTTGATTTGTCTAAAAAATGATTTTATTGACGAAACAAAATACTCAGAACAAGAATTTCAAGAAAAGCTTCAAGAACTTCAAAAACTTACTCTTGAATACTGTTTTAAAAAACAATTTAGTGATAATATTGATTATCAAAAAACAAATCTTCTTTCTGAAATTACGCACAGATTATCAAACGATGAACTAAACATCCGAAATCCAGGACATCCTGAACATCATTACATTTTCAGTGAAAAACTTTATTCAACAATAGACGGTTATTTACTAAAAGAATTTGGATATTCAACGAAGGACACAATTACAATAAGAAAAAAAATATCTCAATTTATAAATGAACGGTATTCTAGTCAATATAAACAAATAAGGAAAGAAGCAGTTGGCTGTGCAAATGAAGCTAAACGGTATCGAAAAACAAGAAAAAGAAATGAAAACGGCATATTGACAATTGAACAACTAGAAGAGTTGTCTTCAATGAATTATAATAAAGCAGTAAAAATCTTAGTAGGTGCATTAGCAAGTAATGTGTATTATCATTTTAGTGATGTTTACTCATTTTCAGCGAATGAGCTATCAGATTATACAGGTTTGAATTTAGATAGAGTAGAATCATTTCTAAATATCTATAGCTGTAGCTTCCCATCCTTGAATATTGACGATGAAGTTTATAGTCCCAACAGCATATTAAAAACCACCCCAGTAATACACCATGATAATACATATATTATCCCATCAATTCCGCAATTAACTTGGGCAGTAGAAAATGTTATTGAAAGTTCGATTAAAACCTCAAAAAAGCTAAAAAATAAGTGGTCCACAATTCGACACGATTTCCTATTAGAACAGAGTTTAGAATATTTTAAACAAATTCTTCCTAATAGCAGAATCCTACCTCAAAACCTGTATTATAACTATAACGACAAAACGTGTGAAACCGATGCTCTTATAATATATGATATGGTATTATTTATAATTGAAGCTAAAGGACATAGAATTTCGGAAAAATCTAAACAAGGTCATGAACTTAAAACAAAAGACCACCTAGATGATATAATTGAAGATTCTTACAAGCAAGGAATTAGAACCTCAAAATATATTGACTCAAAAGAGGTCTCAGAATTTAGAACTAAAAACGGGAAGAAATACCAAATAAGAAGAAACCAGTTTGATGATGTAGTTCTGGTTATATTAACCCTAGAACCGCTTGGAAACTTGTCAATGTATATTAAAGCTACAAATAAGATTGGCTATTTTAAAGAAGGACATTTCCCATGGATTATAAGTCTTTATGATTTAGTTGTTATCGCAGATTTATTCTATAATCCCTTATTATTCATTCATTACATAAAGCGGCGTAAAGCATTTCTGAGCTATGACTTTTTACATACACATGAAGAGTTAGACCTCATTGCATATTATCAGTATAATTATTTAGACATTAGCAAAGCTCTCAAATCTGCTAAAGAAGAAAATATGAACTACGTCTATTATGGCTCTGAAACTGATGATATTAATGATTATTACATGTACAAATTCGGTCATAAAACTAAATATACTCCTAAACCTTCGTTTTTTATTCATTCTGATTTTGACAAACTACTGTTAGAACTTGACAAGTCTTCAGTTGAACACCGAGTTAAAATAGCTCTAATGATGCTTGAACTTAGTCAAGATTCTATCAAAAAGATGATGACAATGGTTAAGAAGACAAAACGCTCATTTTTGAATGATAAAGGGCTTCATGATTGTTCTGTTTATACAGAAGACGCTGATGGACTTGGTATAACATACATGACAAATATTGACAAAGAGTTTCTAGACTATAAATTATATGAATATTGTAACTATAAATTGAGGCAACTAAATTCAAACGCCTGGATAGGAATTGGGGATACAAGTACTGATTCTTCATATAAGTTTGAATCAATGTTTATGGTAATAAAAGAAAATTTAATTTTGAATGAAATGATTGAATAAATAAACGCCAGCCTGTAATAAATAGGCCTCTGAGCGGTCTGCAATGCCTGTTCCGCAATAGTGGAAACCCAGCGATGAGTCCTCCAAGAAATCGGAGCAGGCTATGTTGAACTACATCTTGTCTATGAACTTATCGACTGGTTTTAATGCCAAACAACCCACCAAAATAGAAAATAAATTAGAAAATGCTTGTCCATATGTAACGTATTCGTTACTTTTGCAAAATGAGAGAAATACTGATTACACCAGAATGCTTAGAATTTATTGACAATCAAAATGAAAGGATCTCGACTAAATTCTATCAAATAATTGAGGTAATTGGAGAAGTAAAGATTGTGCATTCAGATTTTGTAAAAAAATTAAGAAACACAGACTTTTACGAACTCAGGATTAAAGCAGGAAACGAAATACGTGTAATCATGTTTGCAATTGACCATTCGAATTTTGCAGAATCCACAAAAGTTGTCTGCTTAAATGGATTTCATAAAAAATCGACTAAAGATTATGCAAAAGCAATTAAAAAAGCAGACAAAATATTAAATGATTATTTATAATATAAAACAACTGAACCATGGGACGATTAATAAATGCTAAAGAACTTATAGACAAACGCTACGGACAAAGAGGAACAGAATCTCGTGAAAAATTTAGAGAAGATGCATTCTCATTTTATTTTGGAGAAATTATCAAAAACCGTAGAAAAGAATTAAAGCTAAGCCAAAATGACCTGGCTGAACTTATTGGGAAAAAACGACCTTATATCTCACGGATTGAAAATGGAGAAGATATTCGCTTATCAAATTTTTCCCTTATTGCAAATGCACTAAATCTTTCAATTCAACTGACTGCAATATAAAGCACGAAAGCACAACAATTAGGCAGGATTATTCATGCAAGCCCCATTAATCTTGCATAATATTGGAATTTAGCCATTTTTGAAGAGTCATGTGTTTTCAATAATGATTTTGGTTTTTCCAAATGTTTAGGAGATAGTTTAGACCAGAATGTTTTATAAGTTTAAAATCAGGGAGATGTTTTGAATATTAAAACATTTGGCTTTATGCTTAAAAGGAAGTTTGATATAAAATAAATAATTTTGTAATTTTGTAGTATGGTACAATTTAATAAATACATTGAGATAAATACAAAAAAGAGGTTTGGGAAACCAATAATAAAAGGAACTAGAATTTCTGTTTATGATGTCTTATCATGGTTGTCGAATGGAATGACAAGACAAGAAATAATAAAAGATTTTCCTGAGTTGACTGAAAATCATATAAACGCTTGCTTGTCATTTGCTGCCAATAAAGAACACAGACAATTGTACGCTTCATGAGATTGCTTTTTGACCAAAATATTTCCTTTAGACTGATAAACAGAATTATTGATCTATTTCCTGAATCTAAACAAGTTAGGGAATTGGGACTTGAGAATGCATCTGATATAGAAATATTTGATTATGCAAAAAAGAATGGTTTTGCAATAGTGACATTTGATTCAGATTTTTTTGACTTAAGTACACTTATGGGTTATCCCCCAAAAATAATTTGGATTAGGACAGGAAATACTTCAACTAACAATCTGGAAACCATTCTTAGAAACAGGCAAAAATTAATTGAAATATTTTTAACCGAAGATTATGCTTGCATAGAAATAAACAGTTAAAAGCACAAAAGTCTAACAAATTTCGGGATTATTCATTCAAGCTGCATTAATCTTGTCTGCTATTGTACTTTAAGCTTTTTTGGAGAATCATATATTTTCAAGTAAAGTTTTGTTTTTCAGGGAAGGATGTTCCGTGAATTGTTCACCGTGAAATGTTTATGATGAGTATTATACAAATCCTGTAGGTTTTCGTTGCCGTCCCTTCAATGTTTCTTTTTTTTCATTTCGTTTCATTTTCTTTTGCTATCTTTGGGGGACGATTTATAGAGTATTAATACGTTGGCATTCATTTTTAAAAACTGAATCAATTGAGATGTAATATGGTGGAATCTAAAAGACCTTATGAATAGGAATAAATAATATTGGAGTAAAAATGAAAACAGAAAAATTTAAAAATTCAAAAGAGGCAAAAATTTATTTAATCGGTAGTGGTATTGCAGGACTTGCAAGTGCACATTATTTAGTAAAAGATGCCGGTGTGCCGGGAGAGAACATCCATATTTTAGAAAAAGACAGAATTGTGGGAGGAGCAACTGATGGTGCAGGCAACCCGGAAAAAGGATTTGTTGTTCGAGGTGGAAGAATGCACGAAATGCATTACGAGTGCTATTGGGAATTACTCTCTCACATTCCATCATTAGAAGACCCAAATGTTTCAGTAAGAGATGAATCATATGATTTTAATAAACGTTTTGTTTCTAACGGGCAAGCTCGCTTGTTGAAAGATGGAAAAAAACTTGACGTATCTTCCTATGGATTATCGTTAAAGCAACAAGCAGATTTTCTTAAACTTACTTTTATTTCTGAAAAATCACTCGGCAATAAACGAATAGAAGACTGGTTTGATCAGGCCTTTTTTGATACTAAATTTTGGTATATCTGGACTTCGATGTTTGCCTTTCAAAAATGGAGCAGCCTTGCTGAAATGAGAAGGTATATGAAACGATTTATTCACCTTGTTGATGGATTATACAAATTAGGTGGAGTAATGCGCACCAAATACAATCAATATGATTCCGTTGTACGGCCAATGAGTAAATATCTTAAAGATAAAGGTGTGAAATTTGAAATGGGTAAAGAAGTTGTTAATATTGATTTCAATTTGTCTGCTGACAAGAAAACAGCTACTGTCATACATCTCAAAGATAAAAATGAAATTGTACTTGGAAAAGACGATTTTGTATTTATCACAAACGGCTCTATAACCGATAGTACTGATAACGGAACCTGGGATATAC
>Ga0208648_1001532_pt1 | contig 18355 bp, 17 predicted proteins | sample AntAceMetag02UKL_FD_184772 | JGI IMG/M metagenome (GOLD analysis project Ga0208648, IMG submission 184772) | Saline lake microbial communities from Ace Lake, Antarctica - Antarctic Ace Lake Metagenome 02UKL (SPAdes) (version 2) | ecosystem: Environmental > Aquatic > Non-marine Saline and...
GTAGGGGTCACAGGTTCAAGTCCTGTATCGCCCATGGTTTTATATTATTTGGTGGAGGACAAGGGTAACAAAAGTTTGATTTTTTAATTTGACAACAACAGGTTTTTTACTTATAATCTACATTTGTCGGGGTTGTCGATTAGTCTGGCTTAAGTCCCCTGCCTGTCACGCAGGTGATCGTGGGTTCGAATCCCATCGACCCCGCCATTGAAACCAATTCGAACTCTTGTTCTTCTCATCGAGAAGGGCAAGAGTTTTTGCTTTTATATGGGCCAGATAATAGGGTTTGAACTTTCCTTCCTGGGCATTAACCACTGAATAGAAGTCATTGTCAGGATTCAACACAGGCTCAAGGGCTATCGGGGATAGGAGCTCTTTTAAGGCAAGAGCCGCAGATGTGGTATTCTTGCTAAGAGTTTCATATAAACGTTCCAAGCGGTGTCTTATCCATTCTACAGGAGGGGATTGAAAAGTATTACTCTTCTGGAATTCCAGGGACTTGATTTCTTCGGTTAACAGCTCAAATCTTGATTCACATTGTTTTAGAGCCTCAGATACAGCTTTTGAAAAGTTACCGGATTTAATATAATTAAGATAATTTTGCATTTCTAAAGAAAGCTTATCATATTGGACCTTTTTCTTTTTAATGGCCTCAGGGTTGTCGTTTAATCTTTTTGCTATTTGTTTTTCCAGATTTTTGTAAATGTAGCTTACATTGCCAGGAGTTAAAATTTTTTCTTGTAACGCAGAGAGAATGATTTTTTCTAGGCGCTTACGTGATACTAATAATTTATTAGTACAGGTTTTACGGCGAAAATTATAGCAGCCGTAGTAACCGCCACCTTTTCCGCTGACAAGAACAATTGGTCCGGTGCAACAGTGACATTTCATAGTTCCCGAAAAAAGATGAGTTGGGGAATTATGGATATAACTTTTTTGTTTTTGGCCGTTTGCTTTTGCTTTTTTAGATAGAGGATAAGCACCTTTCATATTGGACCATCTTTCTCGGGTTTTATCCCAAAGATCTTGCTTAATGATTATCAAATCTTCTCTGTGTAGGGATAAATGTTCTTTTTCAGGACGGGGAATAATTTTCTTTTTCCCGGTTAGAGGGTCTCGAACGGTTTTGGTTTTTTTCCATACCCAGATACCTATATATCTTTTGTTTTGTAAGATTCTGCGTAAACTGGAAATATTCCAGCCACCGAAAAGGCCGCGTTTAGTAGGGATTTTATCCTCATTAAGTGATGCGGCGATCTTTCTCAAGCTTTTACCTTCGGAGAATTCGGTAAATATTCTTTTTACTATATCGGTTTGTTCGGGGTTTATCTTATGGACCATTCCATCATGTTTTGCTTCGCCTCTTTTACCAATTCTTAGTTTGCCAACCGGCTCGGTAGAATAGCCAAATACATTTTCACCGGCGCTAAAGCCGCGAATCTTTTGGCCTTCCAATCCACGCATAGTTTTCTTCTTTAAATCATCAAGATAAAGTTCATTCATAAGTCCGCGCAAGTGAATGCCTAATTTAGAATTGTCATCATCGGTACTAATACCGTCGGAAACAGAGATAATTTTAATCTGTAAATAATTGAATTTTAAAACCAAAGTTAGCATCTGATGGTTGCTTCGCGATATCCGAGATAAGTCATCAACAATTACAGTATCAAATTCTTTGTTTTCAGCAGCCTTTTCCAAAGCTTGTAATCCAGGACGATTAATAATAGAACCAGAAATGGCTTCATCAATATAAATATGTTCATCTTCGGCAAGGAAATTATTTTTACTGGCATAGTCTTTACATACACGTATTTGATCATCGATACTTTTAGCGCTTTGGTTTTCAGAGGAGTAGCGGGCATATATGGCAACTTTCATTCTTGGCCTCCTTGGTTTAAAAAGATTTCAGAATTATATTCTGCTATTTGGGCGTATTCTTCAGCGAGAATAGAGGAGATTGCATCCAGTAGATTTTTGATAGCAGGATTATCAGGCCAATTAAAATTTTTTGGCTTAACCGGGCGCTTGATCTGGTGAATTTCCTGTTTAACAGCCATATTTAAAATACTTGATAATTTTTTAACTAAGAGTTAAAATATCATTAAATTAAGAGCAATAAAGTGATAGTAGTCTATTAATACAATATTAGCAATATATTGATAGTTTGTCAAGGGAAAATTATAGATATTTTTCCTGTCCCCAAAGCCGTGGGCAGAAAAACATTCATTCTTAAAAACAAAGGAGATTTATGCTTTCAGCCAACATTAAAGAGTTAAGAAAAAAGCACCAGTTGTCCCAGGAACAACTGGCCCAAAAGGCCGGTGTCACCTACAGCACTCTTATCAAGATAGAATCCGGGTCAAACAAAAATCCAACCCTAGAAACTTTAACGAAACTTGCGAGTGTTTTTAAGGTTAAGATTGATGCGTTGGTGGGGGAATAACGAATCAAAAGAGCAATTTTATGAGCAATGTTTTATCTTTGTCGGCAAAAAAAGCCAAAACATTTTTCTTGAAAGAGGAAAGTTATTTTAATTCTGATTTACCGCCTTATTTTCAGTTTGGAGAGCTTCTACAAAGTATATCAAAAAAAATAAAAGATAAAAAACTTTCAGATTTTTATGATTCAGGCATCAAACCAAAACATAGTGAAGATATAAACTACAAGCTAATTACCAATAAGGATGGGAAATATGCCTGGAGACCGTTACAGCTAATTCATCCCGCTTTCTACGTTTCTTTGGTTCATGAAATTACTAAAAAAAATAATTGGGAATATATTGTAAAAAAGCTTGGCGAATTAATAAAAAACAGTAAAAACATTAAGTGTGCTAGCTTGCCGGTGCTTTCAGGCAGATACAAAAAAGATAAAGCAGCTCAAATTATTCATTGGTTAGGAGAGGTGGAGAGACAATCTATATGTAATAGCCTAAAGTATGAATACTTATATGAGACAGATATAGTTGATTGTTATGGGTCAATTTATACTCATTCGATCGCATGGGCATTGCACGGTAAGAATAGTTCAAAGAAAGATAGAGGGAAAGATAGAGCCCTTATCGGGAATATAATAGATAAGCAAATTGAAGATATGTCATATGGACAAACAAATGGCATTCCCCAAGGAAGCACTCTCATGGATTTTATAGCCGAAATGGTTCTATGTTATACAGATAGCTTACTTTCTGAAAAATTAAAAAACTATACAAAAAAAGATTATCAAATTATCAGGTATCGAGATGATTATAGGATTTTTGTTAATAATCCGCAAACAGGCGAACAAATTATAAAAGAACTAGCAGAGATTATTCATGATTTTGGAATGAGAATTAATCCTCAAAAAACAAAAATTACAGACCATATAGCCCATGATTCAATAAAAAAAGATAAACTATATTGGATGGTAAATGGAATAGACACGGATAACTTACAGAATAAATTATATAAAATATCCTTTTTGGCGCAGAAATTTCCTAATTCTGGAACGGTGGCAAAGTTATTAAAAATATTTTATACCGAGACAATAAAGGTAAAAAAAGAAGACATAAAAACAGATATTACGGTTTTAATAAGCATCTTAGTTGATATCGCGTACAAGAATCCAAGAACATACTCTATAGTTTCAGCTATCCTAAGTAAATTCATAGATTTTTTGCCTAAAAGAAAAAAAGAAAAGGTACTAAAAAGAATACTAAATAAATTCAATAAAATACCCAATACAGGGATCATGCAACTTTGGTTACAAAGGTTCACAATTAAGATAGATAATAGTTTGCGATATTCAGAAAACCTGTGCAAAAAAGTTACTGACCCTAGTGTTCAGATTTGGAATTCTGATTGGCTGGAGAATAAGTTTAAGAAAGAGATCAACAACTGTGTATTAGTTAACAACGAAGAGCTAGAAAAATTAGGCGCTATCATAACCAAGGAGGAAGTAGATTTATTCAATAAGGTCGAATACATTTAATAATCTTTTGGTAGGTAGAGAATTTAGATAGAAGAGGCTATATATAAATAAGAAAAAAATAATCGAATGACAAGAAATGAAGCTCAGATAAAAAAATAAGGACGGTTCTATTTTTAAGTAATTAAGTATCGTGAGCTACCATGGAATTCTAGTGGGGTAAAAATAATGAAAGACACCAGGAAATCAACTAGCATTAAATCTTGGCCACAGGATGATAGGCCTCGAGAGAAGTTATTAAAGAAGGGAGCTAAGGCATTGAGCAATTCAGAGCTTTTGGCGATTCTTTTACGAACTGGGACCAATGGTTTAAGTGCGATCGATCTTGCGCGGGATGTATTAAAGAGATTTGGTACATTTAGAAATATGGTGCATACGGACGCGCGTGACTGGAAAGATTTTAAGGGATTGGGAAACGCAAAGATCGCTCATATCCAAGCGGCTCTTGAAATTGGCAGGCGGTTTCGTGAAGATGAGGTAAGTGCCGGAAAACAAAAAATAAACTCAGCAAAAGATATTGTGGATATTCTGATGCCTCAGCTCAGAGATTTAAAGACCGAGATCTTTAAGGTAGTTCACCTTGATAGTAACAACCGAATTATTGATATTGTAGATGCGGCAACAGGCACAGTTAATCAGGCAATGCCGATTGTGCGTGAGATTATCCACTTAGCATTACAGAAATTTGCGGTATCGATTATGTGTCTGCATAATCACCCGAGCGGGAATATCATACCAAGCATACAGGATAAGAAATTTACTAAAGAATTGAGCGATGCTGGGAAGTTGATGGAGATTAAATTAGTAGATCATATAATCGTTGGTGACGACACCTATTGTAGTTTTTCGGGTGAAGGATTGTTGGAGTAAATATGACAAGAAACGAAGCGCAGACAAGGAAAGAAATAATTGATAAACGGCTTAGAATTGCAGGATGGAATGTCGCTAACCCTGTGCAGGTGACACAGGAGCTTGATATCTGGGTTGGTTTGCCGCAGGGAGTAAGAGAGCCTCAGACGCCTTATCAGGGGTATCTCTTTGCAGATTATGCTTTGCTTTCAAAAGAAGGTAAACCAGTTGCTGTTATTGAAGCAAAGAAAACGTCAGTTGATGCTGAAATTGGCAAAGAGCAAGCACGCAATTATGCCGAGAAAATACAAAAAACTAATGGTGGCCCCATGCCGTTTGTATTCTACACAAATGGCTACGACATATTTTTCTGGGATACCGAACGTTACCCTCCAAGGAAAGTATTTGGTTTTCCCACAATCGTTGATTTAGAGCGAATGCAGTTTCTGCGAAATAACAGTAAGATTCTTTCAAGCGAATTGATTAATAATGATATTGCCGGGCGCCCTTATCAAATTCAGGCAATTCGTTCAGTGCTGGAACGCATAGAAAAGAAGCATCGCAAGTTTCTTTTGGTCATGGCAACAGGTACCGGAAAAACACGAACTTGCATGGGGTTTTTGGACGTTTTGATGCGGTCTAATTGGGCTCAAAAAGTTTTGTTCCTCGTCGATCGTATTGCTTTAAGAGAACAGGCGCTAGAGACTTTCAAGGATTATTTGCCTAACGCGCCAATATGGCCTAAAAGTGGTGAAGTAAAGTTTGTACCGGATAGACGAATTTATTGCGCGACATATCCAACTATGCTTAATTTGATACAGCAGGAGGAGTATCCGATCAATCCCTATTATTTTGATATGATTATCGCGGACGAAAGCCATCGGTCAATTTATAATATATATAAAAATATATTTTCTTATTTTTATGCCATACAGCTCGGGCTTACTGCGACTCCTAAAGATGTTATAGATCACAATACGTTTAAGTTATTTAATTGTGAAGATGGCTTGCCGACATATGCTTATTCTTATGAAGAAGCGATTAATAATATTCCGCCATATTTATCTGATTTTGAAGTTTTAAGACTCCGTACCAAATTTCAGCAGGAGGGAATTAATAGCGAAACCATAGCTAAAGCAGAAAAGAAAAAATTGCTTCAGGAAGGAGAAGATCCGGACGAGTTTAATTTTGAAGGGACTGAATTGGAGAAGAAAGTTACCAATAAGGGCACAAATGGCGTTATCGTGCGTGAGTTTATGGAAGAATGCATCAAAGATTCAAATGGCGTTCTTCCGGGCAAAACCATATTCTTTGCGATTTCCAAAAAACATGCTTATAGATTATGTGATGTTTTCGATACTCTTTATCCCGAATACAAAGGGCGGATAGCGGATGTCATCATTTCGAATGTCAAAGGTGTCCATGGGAAAGGGGGCATGCTTGACCGCTTTAAAACAAAAGATATGCCCCGCATTGCTATTAGCGTGGATATGCTTGATACAGGCATTGATGTGCGTGAAATTGTGAACCTTGTTTTTGCTAAGCCGGTATTTTCTTATACAAAATTCTGGCAAATGATAGGGCGAGGTACTCGGATACTTGACCCGGATAATATAAAACCATGGTGTCCTGAGAAGAGTAAGTTTTTGATTATAGATTGTTGGGAGAATTTTGAGTATTTCAAGATGAAACCCAAAGGTAAAGAGCCAAAGAGTACTCGCCCGCTTCCAGTCAGGTTGTCTGAGGCTAGGCTTAATAAGCTGTATATTGCTGAACAGAAAAAAAATGAGCAAATCAAAGTGAAAACAATCGATAAGATCAGAGAAGATATTGCGGCGTTACCAAAAAATTCCGTTGTTATTTTAGATAATCAGGAATCCATAGAAAAGGTATCTAACGACGACTTTTGGATAAACATAGCGGATGAAAAAATAGATTATTTACGTATGTATATTAGTCCACTTATGCGTGTTTTGTCAGATACTGATTTTAAAGCTATGCGTTTTGAATTAGATGGCATAGAAGCCCAAATAGCAAGGCTTGCCGGCAATGATGAACGTTATGAGATACTCAAAGAAATAATTATTGAAAAAGTTAGCGAGTTGCCTACGACGGTCAATGTGGTTGAGCGTGAAAGAGAATGGATAGAGAAAGTGCAGTTAAACCATTTTTGGGTAACAGCATCGGATGATGGCCTTGATGAGATGATAACGCGTCTCGCCCCACTTATGAAGTTTCGCCAGACGCAAAAAACTCCGGAGAAGAAACTAAACATTCAAGACTTGTTAACAGTTAAAGAAACCATTGAGTTTGGACCTCAGCATGAACGCATGACAATAGATAAATATAGGCGTAAAGTTGAAGAATTTATCCGCGCGCTTGTTAAGACTAATCCAGTGCTTCAAAAGATTATTCAGGGAGATGAAATTACTGATAAAGAACTTAAAGGGTTGGCTAACATTTTAAAAAAACACTATCCGCATGTTACTGAGTATATTTTGCGTGAGATCTACGATAATAAAAGTGCTAAATTTATCCAGTTTATTAAGCATATTTTGGGTATTGAGGAGGTTGCGACATTTGCGGAAAGCGTATCAGCCCTATTTGATGAATTCTTGCGTGAACATAATAATTTTGGAGAGAAGCAAATACAATTTATTTTGACTCTAAAGACCTTTGTGTTGCAGCGAGGCGCCGTGAGAAAGAAGGACCTTATTCGAGCACCGTTTACACAACTTCATCCCGAAGGGGTTAGAGGTATTTTTAAATCGGATGAAATTAACGATATTCTGCAGCTTACGAAAAAAATAACGTGATAAAAAAGAGGTATTTATGTTAACACCAAAAATGAAATCATTGATAAGTCAGCTTTGGGATAACTTCTGGAGCGGGGGTATTGCTAATCCATTAACAGCTATTGAGCAGATATCATATCTTTTATTTATGCGCCGATTAGATGAAGTTGACAGTAAGCTTAAAAAAGACGCTGAATGGACAGGAGAAAAATATAATTCCGTTTTTACGGGAAAATTTATCTCACCTGTAACAAAAGAAAAATTGAACAAGCAGACACTTCGCTGGAGTCATTTCAAACAGCTTGAAGGCGGAGAAATGTTAACACATGTACAAGCAAAGGTTTTTCCCTTCATCAAGCAGATTAATGGGGGAAACAGCGTTTTTGCCAAATATATGGCCGATGCTGTTTTTATTATTCCGAAGCCTTCACTTCTTGTTGAGGCGGTCAACATTATTGACGCGCTTTATTCTGAGATAGAAAAACAGACGCAAGCCGGCCAAACATTTCATGATACACAAGGTGATATGTACGAATTTTTACTGTCTGAGATTTCATCATCTGGCAAAAACGGGCAGTTCCGTACCCCAAGGCATATTATTAAATTGATGTGTGAATTGGTAAGTCCAAAAATGGGAGAGACCATAGGTGACCCAGCTTGTGGAACAGGCGGATTTTTACTTGGAGCTTATCAATATATTTTAACAACTCATACCAGTAAAAACCACATTACAGAAGATGAGGATGGTTTTAAGCACGGGTTTGGCGATAAATTAACAGATAAGCGCTTGTGGGCTGCTTTACGAAAGAAAACATTTTTCGGATATGATTTTGATACCACGATGGTACGCATTGGATTGATGAATCTCATGCTTCATGGAATAACACATCCCAATATCGAGCGAAGCGATACACTTTCAAAAAAATACAATGAAGATAACTACTATGATGTCATCCTTGCTAACCCGCCGTTTAAAGGCAGCATTGATGCAGGAGATATCAACGAAAATTTATCACTTAAGACAAAAAAAACAGAACTTCTTTTTGTAAACCGGATTATCAATTCGCTTAAAATCGGCGGACACGCAGCAGTAATTGTGCCTGACGGTGTTTTATTTGGCTCATCCAATGCTCATAGAAATTTAAGAAAAATGCTTATTGAAGATTGTGAGTTGCAAGGTGTTATTTCTATGCCCTCAGGAGTATTCAAACCCTATGCCGGAGTCAGCACTGCCATCATAGTATTCGTTAAGGGCGGCTCAACTGAACGAGTATGGTTTTACGATATGCAGGCAGACGGCTATTCGCTGGATGATAAAAGGGACAAAATTAACGTAAATGATCTCCCGGATATTGTGAAAGAATGGAAAGTTCGGAGTAAGAATCCGAATGATGACCGAAAGGCAAAGCATTTCTTTGTGCCTGTTCAGGAGATCGTAGACAATAAATATGATCTTAGCATTAACAGATACAAAGAGGTTGACTATACTCCCCCGCAATACGATAAGCCGGAAGTGATTTTAAATAAAATTCAAGGATTGGAAGATGAGATCAATAAAGAGATACAAATCCTTAAGGAATTGAAATAATGTTATTAGATTTAGATATTTTTAGCAGTAGAGAAAAAGCCCTTATTGTTTGGCTCGTACTGTTTATGGTGTGGGCTTGTTTTCAAAGAAATATCAGGAAATCTCTATGGGGTGTTGTAAAAGTATTATTTCACAGAAAAATTTTTGCTGTGATTTTGGCAATGTTTTCATATGCGTTGATGCTTGTTTATGCCTTTCATCGACTTCATATTTGGGATTATTCTTTGGTCAAAGATACTGTATTTTGGGTGTTTGGATCTGCTTTTATCTTGTTAATGAATGTTGATAATGCTTCGAAAGAAGAAGGTTACTTTAAAAAGCTTGTTGCTGATAATTTAAAGCTGATTGTATTATTAGAATTTGTTGTTACTTTCTATACGTTTAATTTTTGGCTTGAAATGACTATTATGCCTATCCTTTTCATAGTAGCGGTAATAAGTGCAATGTCTGAAGCTAAGCAGGAGTTTGCTCAAGTGAAAAAGTTGGTTGATTCAATTTTGTGGCTTTTTGGCGTAGGCTTAATTATATTGACGGTTTCGAGTATTTTTAAACATTACCAGAGTTTAGTGGATATATCAAACATTCGAACAATCATGTTACCCCCAGCCTTAACTATTGCGTATATACCATTTTTGTATTTTTTTGCTTTAGTCATGTCGTATGAAACGCTTTTTGTTAGGCTGGATATCTTTTTAAGTAATCGAAAAGACTTAGCTCGTTTAATAAAAATTGAAGCAATCAAAACCTGCAAAGGCAATTTGAATAAATTAAAACTGATCTCATCGAAGATTATTCCTGAGGTTAGAGGTCTTTCTGATCTTGAAGCGGTACGTGAGTATTTCAGGGTTATCTCGAACAAAAGGATTAAGTGTTAATAAATGGAAAAATATAGTGAAGCGACATTAAAAGATATTGCTGTTTTTATCCGTACGGGAAAAACACCGCCATCAAAGACTAAAAAATATTTTAATGGAAATATTATCTGGGTTACTCCCGGAGATTTTGGCGACAACATGCACATACAACAGTCTGCAAGAACAATTTCTGAGGAGGCGATTAAATGTAAGAAAGCCGTTATCTTTCCTAAGGGGACAGTATTAATTTCTTGTATAGGAGATATTGGCAAAGTTGGGGTATCATGTGAAACCGAATCTTCATCTAATCAACAGATAACAGGAATTTTCCCTAAAGAAAATATTTTGGCAGAATATTTATACTATTGGGTAAAGTCTAACAAAAATGCATTAGAATATTATGCCAATAAGGCAGTTGTGCCTATTTTGAATAATGCGGCCTTAGCAAAATTAAAAATAAAATATCCCGATATAAAAGGTCAGAAAAGCATAGTTGATATTCTTAATGCAGCCAAAAATCTTCGCCAAAAACGCAAACAACAACTTGCCCTTCTCGACGACTACCTCAAATTTGTTTTTCTCGATATGTTCGGCGATCCCAGGAGTGGTAAAAAATGGGAAATGATTGATTTTGGTGAAGTTATAGACGTGTTGACAGATTATCATGCGAATGGGAGTTATGAAATTTTACGGAATCATGTAGAACTTAAGTCGACATCTGATTATGCCTTGATGGTTAGAACTACTGATCTTGAAAATAACAATTTTACCAATGGTGTTAAATACATATCAAAAGAAGCGTATGAATTTCTTGAAAAATCAAAGGTGTTTGGTGGCGAGATAATAGTAAATAAAATTGGAAGTGCGGGGAATGTTTATTTGATGCCACATCTTGACAGACCTGTATCTTTGGGGATGAATGCATTTTTACTTCGGTTTAATGATACTGTGAATGATCTGTTCATTTATTATTTGCTAACTTCGGATTACGGTAAATCTATTATTGGAGCGAGGGTCAAAGGAGCTGTAACAAAAACAATTCGAAAAGATGCAATAAGAGGGCTGAAAATACCTTTGCCACCTATTGAGTTACAAGAGAGCTTCGCTTCTATTTTAAATCGAGTTGAACAAACAAAACAAAAAATGCGGGCGTCATTAGGCGAAATGAACAATCATTTCAACGCTCTTATGCAGAGGTATTTTGGATGAATGTTTATTTTTCGGATTTTTTCAATGTAAACCCAGACTCCGTAGAAGATTATGGGGCTTTTAATATATCCCTTATAAATGACCTCCCACTTTTTATCGATCCATTCCTTTTGTTCAATAGTGAAAAACAGGAATATCAAAATTTGCACAGCGAGATTTTGCGGCATGTTGCATTTTTGAGAGATCAATCAATTGCTAAGAATATAAACGAGGGGCTTTTGAAAAGCTGGTATTGTTTTCCTGAAGTTAAACAAACATGGCTTGGCTATAGCGAGGTTGGCAACGGAGGCCGAGGTCCCGGGATAGAATTTGCAAGAGCATTGAATGATAATCTAAACGGCATCTTTTCTGGTTTTGACAAAAATACGATTTCACGTAGCTCCCACTTGGAAAAGCTTTGTTTAATTAAAGAAAATACAGGCAGAGACAGTATCAGCGATTTTGTCACAAATCTTATTAAGGGGTATCTGCTCGAGTATACACAGAACTTTGCAAGGCAACACATTGATAAATCCTTGCTTTTTGAATTTACAGTAAGGCATGTTACATTTAACTATAATACGTCGACGTGGAGTGCCGGCAGATTTCTACTGCCATTTATTAATGTCTCTGGCGTTGAAAGAGATTATGTGTTGCTTACTCCAAAAGATCTATTAACAAAAGATGATACATGGATTAATCGGCCTGATTTAGTTAATCAGTTTGACGATATAGTTTTATCTGTTTCAAACCAGCAATTGCGGTCGGAATTAAACTTTTATTTCGCACAAAACTTGCCAAAACCAGAATATACCAAAAAGGGGAAAGAGAAGGCTCCTAAAAAACAAGATATCGCTACGGCTGTTAATGCTGTCATTCGTAAATATCCAGAGTTATTGGATCACTATATGAAATTCAAGGAAGATCATGGAGATGAGGCAAGATCTATCAGTGAAGAAAGAGTTGAAGAAATACATAACTTGTTTGTAGCAGATTTATCTAATTTTATTGAAGGTTTGGCAAAGGAAACGGATTTTTATGATAAGGGCGTTGATACCCTTTCGGAAAGTTATGATCGTGTATTATTCTTAAAAGATTTCATTGAGAACAAAGACGGATATCGAATATTTTACCGAAAAAATGATGTTATTCGTAGAGAAGCTGATTTGCAATTAATGTACAGACTAACATGGTTTGCAACTATTTCTGATGTTACCCGAGAGGCTAATGAAGGAAGGGGACCTGTCGATTTTAAAATTTCCAGAGGGTCAAAAGATAAGACCTTGGTTGAGTTTAAGCTGGCATCCAATACGAAATTGAGACAAAACTTAGAGAAACAGGTTGAAATTTACAAAAAAGCACATGACACAGATAAATCTATAAAAGTTATTATTTTCTTTTCTCTCGATGAAGAAACAAAAGTTAAGAAGGTGCTGGAGGACTTGGGAATCGACAAGGAGAAATATGTGGTTCTTGTTGATGCCCGAAATGATAACAAAATATCGGCTTCAAGGGTGAAATAATGGATGTAGAAGAAAATGGGGACGGTTCTATTTTAAAATAATTAAGTATTGTGTTCCTGGAATTTTATCGAATTATTGATAAGGGGGTAATACCATGGGGGTGTATTTATACCGTATAAATGAAGATTATATTCATAGATCATCTATTATTGGTAAAAAGTTCGAAAATGAATGGATGAAGCTAGATGAAGACGGGACAGTTATGATCAAAGGTGGTTATTAGACCGGGTATTGTTGGGATGGGTGTAGTCCTAAAGGGAAGCTGTTTGATATATGTCTGGGTACGCCAGAAGCGGTATTAAATCCGAAAACAGGGGTAAGCAAAACTTACCACGCCTCATTAGTTCATGATATTTTTTATCAGTTTAGTAAAGAGCTAAAATCAATTGTTAAACGTAAAGAAGTAGACCGGGAGTTTTATAATATCCTAAAAAGTAATAATTTTAGATCAGCTAAATTTTACCATTGTGTTGTACGCATGCTTGGATGGAGGTTTTGGTAGAGAGATAGTTTATAAATAACGGAAGCAGACCTGTATGGAAAAGAGACGGTTCTAATTTAAAATAATTAAGAATTGTGTTTCTAAAATTTCTTAACTACTTACCCCCTAATCAGTTATAAACCTGTAAAAAATACCAAAAACATTGCAAAACTTTACATTATATGGTATAAATGTATTGAGAGTAAAGTAAACTTTACATAACATAAATATGTAAAACACATGTAAAGTTATTAAGGAGGTAGAGAGTATGTCTGCAATAGCAAAAAATTTAAAAAGGATGCGGGTAGCACGTAAATTAACCCAGCAGGAAGTTTCTGACCGTATCGGGTTAAGTCGCGTTGCTTACAGCAGCATTGAATCTGGGAAATCAGATCCACGTGTTAGCAATTTGCAAAAATTGGCAGGCGTTTTTGATGTTAAATTACAAGATATCGTAGTGCCAATTCCAAAGATAACTTCGCTTAGATTTAGGGCCTTGGCTACTTTGAAACAATATGAGCTAAGCCAAAGAGAAGAAATTGTCAGCGATGTTGGTATCTGGCTTAAAGATTTTAATGAACTCGAGGATATAGTTGAGGATAAACCGGAATATTTATTTTCTGAGTTTTCTGTAAAGAGCAAAGATACTCTTACTATGGTGGCGGAAAATGCAAGGAAGAAACTTGAGGTAGATGAAAATATTCCTGTTTCTGATATCTGTGAAATATTAGAAAAAGCCGGGATTAAAATATATTTAGTTGATTCTAAACTGAAGGGATTTTTTGGGCTGTCTGTTTCTGAATATGACGGAGGTCCAGCCATTTGCGTTAATACTTCAAAAGAAATATCAATTGAAAGACAAATATTTACTGTTTGCCATGAATTTGGTCACCTTATTTTACATAAAGATTCCTATAATGTGGATGAAGTTGAAGAGAACAAACAGCAAGAAAAAGAAGCAAATGAATTTGCTAGCTATTTTCTTATGCCCCAGAAATTTTTTGAGGAGAAGATTGAGGAAAACAGGGGAATGCATTGGATAGATAATGTATTACACACTAAGCGTTTCTTTAGAGTAAGTTATCAGGTGGTTTTAAAACGGCTAGAACAATTTACTGGTAATCAAATCTGGATGAAATTCTATACCGCCTATTATAGGAGGTACAGTGAGAGATTAACTAATCATAAAGAGCCAAGGCCATTGGAAGGTATGAGTAGAGAGCCAAAAAAGGAACCGAAAGCATTAGACTCGGTAGATTTCGTGGAAGATAGATTAAGCCGTTTAGTGATGATCGCGCTTGAGAAAGGGCTGGTTTCCTTTAGTCGCGGCGCGGAAATATTAAGAATTAACCTTGATGGCATGAGAGAAAAGGTCAACTCTTGGGGAATGCTTAAATGGAAAGAAAACAGTTTATAGCGTTAATATGTGATGCCGATGTGCTAATAGACTATTTGAGTTCAAATAGACGAATTCTTGGAAAAGCCTCGTTGTTGATTTCTCAAATATATGTTCTTTCTCCTACGTTAGATGAAGTTCGGGAACTTTCAAAAAAAGAAATAAAAGAATTAAAGATCAAAGTTTTCGAGCCAGAATTAAACGATGTTATGGTTGCCTCTGAAAGGGGAGGCCCGCTTTCTTTTGAGGATAAATTATGTTTAATTGTTTCTGGCAAGGAAAACTGGACGTGTGTTACAAATGATAAGAGCCTTCGTAAGGCTTGTGAAGAAAAAAATATTGATGTTTTGTGGGGATTAGATTTAATGCTTCTGCTTAATCAAGCAGGGGCGCTGTCAAAAAAAGAAGCACAAGACACGGCAGAGAAAATTAAAGAAAATAATGCGTATATAAAAAAGGATATAGTGGATAGTTTTTTGAAGAAACTAAAATGATAGAAGGAGGTGCAAAAATGGGTAAGAAAACAGCCAATTTTAACAAAACAGGAATTAATAAATTGCCAGGCAATAAACCAGTTTTGTATAAGATAAAAACACAATCAGGAAGTACGAACTATACGGGGATTGCTAAAAAAGGAAGAGTCCATGAAAGACTCGAAGAGCATCTTGGAAAAATACCGGGAGCCAAAGTTCAAATAGAGCAATTCAAGAGCATAAAAGATGCGGGGAAAAAAGAAAATGGCGTTATCAAAGTAAGCCAACCGAAATATAACAAAAAGGGTAAATAGTAATTCGGAAGGCACTGAGTTTAATCGTCTAACGTACTTTCCTTAATGTGAATTTTAAAAGCACCCTTCTTTAACTTTATTTTATATACCTGTGACTTAGGAATCCAGACTCTCTTATCGTTACGATAAACTAAAATAGCCTTGTTGGTTTCGTGCAGAAAACGGATCTTGATCCAGATTTTCTTTTGGTAAGGATATTTTGGGTGATAATTGTAAAAAAACCAAAACATTTTTATTCTTTCTTATAATTACAGGCTTTTCGTGCTGTTGATTTGTCAATATTTAGACTTTTAGCTATGCTTTTATAAGACACACCTAGCAGACGTAACTGTTTGACTTTTTGGGATATAATCTGGTATAATGCTGTTCGTTTAGCAGGTTCAATAACTACAGTAGCTTTAATTTCTGAGAAAGTTCGAATTGGTTGCAGTAGCGCCCGCCATGTTTTTTAGTAGGGTTCAATAAAACCTTGCAAGTTCAAAAGAATAGCGTAGTTGCTAAGATAATTAGCGATTACGCTATTTTTATTATTTACACCATTCTCATAAATTTCATTAAATTTTTAGGGTTCCACTACACATTTACTACACATATATTTGCAGTAGAGGATGTAGTTTTGCGACTTGCTTGTTAGGCATTTTCCGATAGGCAAGGTTATCGTTAGTTATTGTTTAAGGAGGGGCTTGGATATCATTATGCACAAAGGCCGATATGATTAGTAATTATCAATTAATTAATGAATTTAAACTGTTTTTAGATAAATAGGACTGGGATTTATTTAAATAGGGGACGTTTCTCTCGCCTGTAAACCATTGCATATCAATTAGTTATGACACGGCAATTATAAAATGTCTAAGGTCAGAAAATGATAGTATACCTTATTAAGGTTTATAATGCTGTGTTTATAACTTTCTGTGTTAGAAAGAGATAGGGCAAGGAGAACCGTCCCCTTTTTCTTACCTATGAGGCTTCTAAAAGAAACTCACAAGAAAATAAAAGGGGTCAACTTACATTCAAGATTCTAACGCAATAGTTTTTGTAAAGACCTCCTGAGGTGTGTGCCAATCTAAAATTTTTCGAGGTCTGTCATTAAGCATGTCTTGAATACTTTTAAGTTTCCTTTTTGTTATCTTTGTAAAATCAGTCCCTTTTGGTAAAAAATCTCTGATGAGCATATTTGTATTTTCATTCGTTCCTCGTTTCCAAGGAGAATGAGGATGAGCAAAATAGACTTTAATTTGAGTGTTTTCTGTAAATTTTTTATGATGTGCCATTTCTTGACCCTGATCATAGGTAAGCGATTTCTTAAGTTTATCAGGCAACGCATTAAATTCTTTTGCAAATGCTTCGCATACAGAGTCTGAATCTTTTTTTAATAATTTAACAATTAAAGTTAAGCGAGTTTTACGCTCAACTAAAGTGCCAATGGCTGATCTGTGCATCGGACCTATAATAAGATCACCTTCCCAGTGTCCTGCGATTGTTCTATTTTGTACTTCAGCTGGACGTTCGTCAATACTTATATAATCTTGAATTGGATAGCTTTTTTGACGCTCTTTGTTGCGTTTGCGTCGATTAATATGTTTTTGACGTAATTGTTTAATCATCCGACGTTTTAATATTCCACGTGAGTGGATATAGATATATGCATAAATGGTTTCATGACTGACATGCATTTCCATATCATTAGGATACAATAATTTCAGTCGTTTGGCAATTTGTTCTGGTGACCAACGTAAGTGTAAGTGATTTACAACGAATTCGTTTAATGGTTTATTCTTATCCAATTTATGTTGTTTACATGACTTTAAGGCTATTTGTTTTGATCTACGATGAGCTGATACGGCTCTGTACTTTAAGCGATTTGTTTGACAACTTTGAATTTCACGTGTTATCGTGCTTGTTGACCTATTTAATATTATTGCAATTTGGCGACAGCTATAATTTAATATTAAATATCGACTAATTTCTTCACGTTCGATGAGCGTTAAGCGCTGATATGTTTTCATTTGCAACTCCTTTCTTATAGATCATTCTACAAGATTAAGTGTTGCGTTGGAACCTTGAGTGTTAGCAACTCCCTTTTTTGAAAACGGCAAGGTAAGACCTTGTAATGTGGGATAGCCTTATTAGTCGTGTGTAAAAAGCGGATTTTGATCCAGATTTTCTTTTGATAAGGGTATTTTGTGTGATAATTATAGAAAAACCAAAGCATACTTTACTTCTCCTTATAATTACAGGCTTTTCGCGCTGTTGCTTTATCAATATTTAGGTTTTTGGCTATGCTTTTATAAGATATGCCTAGCAGGTGTGATTGTTTAACTTTTTTGGCTATAATCTGGTATAATGCTGTTCGTTTAGCAGGCTCAATAACAACAGTAGCTTTAATTTCTGAGAAAGTTCGAATTGGGTGCAGTAGCGCCCGCCATACTTCGGCAGTGTGTAAGAATCTCATAGGGGTAGGTTTCGTATGGCTTTGTAATGTAGAATTTTACCCGACGAAGCTTATCAAAGTGTTTAGTCCAAACACAAGGAGCGTGGTTGGGTCTATCGACCCTGCCATGTATTTTTGTCATATGGCTGGTTTTATAAAAAGTAATTTTATCTGCATCCTTAGCTTCTTATGAAAAAGGATATTAAGGGAGAGGAACAAAATGAAAACCGCATTAAAGCCTAGAAAACTCACCGTTAGGGAACGTATTAATATAATATTTTGTAGGTATACTGTAGTCATTGCGATCTTAACAATTGCTTTTGGAATTTTTGCTTTTGTTATTCAAAAGAATATTCTATTTTATATCGTTACTGGATTTGTTTTTAGTGTAGGGTTAAGTTGTCTTTTAAAATTTTTAGATATAACAATAAAAACCCCTGGAGACATAGAGTCTTGTATGAAGATATCTTGCTTGGGGAGTATTCCTTTAATAAGAA
>Ga0208648_1001536_pt1 | contig 18326 bp, 15 predicted proteins | sample AntAceMetag02UKL_FD_184772 | JGI IMG/M metagenome (GOLD analysis project Ga0208648, IMG submission 184772) | Saline lake microbial communities from Ace Lake, Antarctica - Antarctic Ace Lake Metagenome 02UKL (SPAdes) (version 2) | ecosystem: Environmental > Aquatic > Non-marine Saline and...
CATGCTGATTTTCGAGTAAAAAACATCAGTGGAACGTCGGGCTTTGTGTTTAGGTATGCCTTCTAAGCATAGCTCACGACTGGTTACTTGTAGTTGGGTGGCCGCCACGGCTTAAAATGCTGATTACGTACAACTCAAAGCCAAATTAAAAAAATCCTAAAATATCAGTATGTTAAGAGTCTCGTCATTCCCGAAGTCTACCCAGTCAAGCTGGGCACAAGCTTTATCGGGAATCTTTGCTTAAGCCACGAGATTCCTGCTAAAAGCATGCAGGAATGACGAAGATAGCTGAGAGTTATGGGTAATCAGGAAAGTATTTAACTCCTGATGCGATTTAGTGCACGGCTAATTTAAATTGTTCTTGCATAATCAACTAATTGCATTGCCCGACTTGCGTTAAGCCACTGCACCCAGCTCTCCATGCCTGCACCAGATTTGGCAGATAACTGGAGTATTTTAATACGAGGATTTACTTGTTTAGCATATTGAATACATTTTTCCACATCAAAATCAACATAAGGCAATAAATCAATTTTATTCAAAATCATTAAATCAGCAGCATAAAACATATCTGGATATTTTAGCGGTTTATCTTCACCTTCAGTTACCGAAAGAATCGCTACCTTATGCGCTTCACCTAAGTCAAAGCTGGCAGGGCAGACCAGATTACCGACATTTTCGATAAACACGATACTTTCTGTTGCGGGCTTTAGGTTTTCCAGTGCATGACTAACCTGGTGCGCATCCAGATGGCAACCTTTGCCGGTATTAATTTGTAATGCCTTGACACCGGTTGCTCGAATACGGTCAGCATCATGGGTGGTTTGTTGGTCACCTTCAATAACCGACATATCCAGCTGGTCTTTTAATAGCGCAATGGTTTCTGTTAATAGGCTGGTTTTACCCGAGCCAGGGCTGGAAACCAGGTTTAAAGCCAATATACCATGCTTGCTAAAATAATCCCGATTGCCACTCGCATATTGATTATTTTTACTTAAAATATCCTGCTCAATTTGCACCATCCTGGCCTGGCTTAAACCAGGCGCATGAGCATGCGCTGCTCCTGTGCCGTAATCATGAGTGTGGCTGTGTTTTCCATGATGATGTTCATCTTCATGACTATGTTCTATTGTGGTTTCGCCTTCATTGCATCCGCATACGCTACACATTATTCTACCTCCAGTTCTTTAATTCGCATTTGCTCACCATCATTCACCTGTAATTTAAATCCACCACAAACAGGGCATGTATCATAACGTTGTTCAATAAGCACATTTTTATTGCATTGCAAACACCAGGCCTGTCCTTGCACTATTATAATTTCTAGTCCGGCCTTATCTGCTAGCGAGCCTTGCATTACTGCATCAAAACAAAAACGCATGGCATCTGGTTCTACCGATGATAAGGCTCCAATCTCCAACCATACCTTAGTAACTTTACAGTAGTGTTGTTGCAAGGATTGTTGCTCCAATATATCCAGAACGCTTTCGCATAATGACATCTCATGCATAATGATTACTCTGCAATATTCGCTGCTATTTTAATGATAAATAACACCTAAATGATTAATTATACCTGTAAATGTAATATGCTTAGGTATCTGCTGCAAGCTATTTAATTTGCTTTGAATAGTATAGCCTTAGTATATGCTCAAGTCCTAAGAAATTTCTACTATAAACGAGCAAATTCAATAGTATACCGGTAAGGCGGCACGGGCAGAAAGTTTTAGCACCCTTATCTGGAAGCGGAGGTCTCCTGAATAAGATTTTATGAGATGTCAGCAGAGAAGCCGTAGTAGTGAAGAAGTGCTTGTATAGAGCATGCAACGAAGGGGAGGAGTAACGGGCGCATTCCTATATACCTGACTCGATAGCTTAGGAATCAAGTTTTAATAATATCCGAATAAATTCGTACGTTGTAATAATTAAAAAGACCATCATTCCTGTATGCTTTTAGCAGGAATGACGGGTTTTATTAAATCTTCATTCTTTAACGATATAGGGATTAGTGGAAATGCTCCGTGTAAGGGTATCGCACGAAGCATATCCAAACTTGTAGACTATCTTAGAATTGCTATGCCTTTTAATAAGTTCAACGCTTCTTTCAATGGATAGTCACGCATATCGACTCCTTTTGGATCTTCTTCTTGGTCATTCTCGTTAGTTTGTTCTGGAGTTTTAGCTTTTTTGCTATTGCCATTAGTTAAATGACCTGACAAGTCAGCTTCTTTTATAGGCTTAAAACTGCTTGCTTCTAAAGACTCCAGTTTAAGGCGTTCAAGTTCTATATCAGGCTCGATTCCTGTCGCCTGTATTGAACGGCCTGCAGGAGTGAAATATCGCGCCGTCGTAATTTTTACAGCACCGCCATTGCCCGTAGGCATAATTGTTTGTACCGAGCCTTTGCCAAAGGATTTTGTCCCCATAATAATTGCGCGTTTATGATCTTGTAATGCACCGGCAACAATTTCTGAAGCAGAAGCAGAACCTGCATTAATCAAAACAACGATTGGCGCTCCATCTAATAAGTCACCAGGTGTTGCATTAAATTCCATTTGCGAGTCTTTAATCCGGCCTTCTGTATAAACGATTTTACCCGAGTTTAAAAAAGCATCACTGACTGACACCGCGCCATCTAGCACTCCACCAGGGTTATTGCGTAAATCCAGCACTAAACCTTTTAGAGGCCCGCCATTTTCTTTATTAAGTTCGTCAACAGCATCTTTAACGGCGTCGCCTGTAGGCGATTGAAAACTACTGATACGTATATAGCCAAAACCATCATCTAAAATACGACTACGTAGGCTTTTAACCTTAATAATATCTCTGACTAAAGTTACGTCAAAAGGCGCTTCTTCACCTTCACGTACAATGGTTAGCACGATTTCACTGCCTACCTCACCACGCATTATTTTAACGGCATTATTCAGGGTCATACCTTTAACAGGCTGGTCATCTAGTTTAATGATTAAATCACCTGGTTGAATCCCGGCACGTTGTGCGGGGGTATCATCTATAGGGGAGATTACTTTAACAAAGCCATCTTCCATTGTGACCTGTATTCCAAGTCCACCAAAACGACCAGTAGTACCTACTTTTAACTCTTTATACTCTTCTGTATCTAAATAGCTAGAGTGAGGATCCAGGCCAACTAACATGCCTCTAATCGCATTTTCCAGTAAGTCTTTATCGCTAACAGGCTCAACATAATCCTGTTTGATGCGACCAAAGATTTCTGTGAACGTGCGTAATTCCTCGAAAGGTAAGCTTACTACCTGCTCATTCTGCTCTGCGTCCTTGTCTGCTAGCACTGAGCCAGCAGTAGAAATTAAAACACCTAGGCAACAACCTAGAAATAAGATAAAAATATTTTTTTGTTTAAGCACCTTGTACAAACTCCGTAACAATATTCCTGATAATTTCCATCTGTATCCATATTTCAATACGGTTACAGATTCTAGATAAAGGTATTCTATATCAATATACAAATAAATAATGCAACTCAATTTAAAAAGAGCGCATTACAACACATAATTATTGTTCACTTTCTTTGCCTTACACCCCGCTAAGCCAAAAAGGTCGGGGTACATTAAAGCCTATTTTTTACACCACTTTTCTGGGTTAAGCGGCTTATTTTTTTTGCGAATTTCAAAATATAAGGCTGCTTTCTCTCTACCCCCGCTGTTACCTAGAGTAGCTATTGTGTCTCCAGTATTTACCCAGTCACCCACTTCTCCATACAGACTTTGATTAAACGCATACAGACTCATAAAGTTTTTATCATGCTTTAAGATAACTAATAACCCATATCCCTTAAACCAGCCTGAGAAAACAATTTGTCCATGGGCAATGGCTTGTATTTTGGTTCCTTCCTGAGCTTGAATTAATACCCCATTCCATTTACTTCCAGAGCGCTGACTACCAAAGCTTTTGGCGATCTTCCCTTGTACCGGCCAGGGTAATTTGCCTCTTAATCGAGTAAAAGACTGAGTCTTTATTTTATTGGCGATTTCGGTTTGAGTAGCAATCGCTAACCTTGAAATAAGCAACTTTAATTGTTTTTCATTTTTTTTAAGTCTGGATAGTTGCTGGCTATTATCCTGATAGTCTTTTTTAATTTGCGCAAGCAATTGCGTGCGTTCGGTTTTACTTAAGACCAATTGCTCCTGAAGTAATTTATTATCGGCGATTAACTTTGCTAGCCCTTGCTTTTCCAGAAGCTTTTGTTGTTCTAAAGCCGTTAATAATTGCAAGCTGGCATTAATTCGTTGCAGTTTATCCAATCGTGCCTGATTAAAATATTTGTAATAAGTCATGATGCGGCTGCTGCGATTAACATCTTGTTGATTGAGCAATAGCTTTAATTGCTCCTGTCTCCCTAGTGCGTATGCTGTTTTGACTTGCTCTGCCAATTGTGATTTTTGTGTGAGTAACCAGCTATTTTGCAATTGCATTTCTTGCTGGATTTCTTTAATACGCTGGCGTTTCACATTTACTTGCGTATCCAGCTCCTGAACCGTACGTGATATTTCACCATACTGTTGTTCAACTCGTTTTAACTCAGCACTCGCTTGATTTTTTTGCTTGTTTAAATTGTTTAAGTTATCAGCCAGTACTTTGATTTTATCCTGTATCTGACGCAACTCCTGGTCTTTACTCGCTGCAGCCATCCCTGAGTTATGGCTGCAGAGTAGTAAAACCAGCAGAAAAAGTCTAACGTGCACTTAAGATCCTGTTAAAAGAGATTTACCATCCATTTCTATAGGTTGCGCTATACCTAAAATTTCCAGCATAGTCGGGGCTAGATCTTTTAAACTGCCGCTATCAGCTAAACGCTGTTTACCACCTACATACACTAATGGAACCGGGTTAGTCGTATGTGAGGTTAATGGTCCGCCCTTGGCATCACGCATTTGTTCAATATTACCGTGATCAGCGGTAAGTAACATTTGCCCCCCAACCTTTTCGAGTGCTTCAACAAGTTCAGCTAAACATGCATCAATAGTTTCTACTGCTTTTAGAGCCGCTTCCCATTTGCCAGTATGCCCGACCATATCGCAGTTTGCATAGTTGCATATAATGACATCATATTTTTGCTCGGTAATCGCATTGACCAAATGCTCTGTCACTTTCGCAGCATGCATTTCAGGTTGCAGGTCATAAGTTTTTACTTTAGGCGAGGGCACTAGGATACGATCTTCGCCGGGATATGGCTCATCAACGCCACCATTCATAAAAAAAGTGACGTGAGCATACTTTTCTGTTTCCGCTAGTCGTAATTGCAATAAGCCCTGTTTTGCTAATACTTCACCCAGCGTGTTTTTAATTTCCGAAGATGGAAAGGCGATAGGGTAAGGAAATTTTTCATTATATTCTGTCAAGGTGACAAAACAGCCTTGAAATCCGGCATGGTTACGTTCAAAACCTGAGAAATCAATGTCTGTTATTGCCTGGCTAATTTCGCGCGCACGGTCAGCTCGAAAATTCATAAAAACTACAGCATCACTGGCTGCCAGACTTGTTGCTTCACCTTGCTCATTCAGTATCGCAGTAGCGGGTACAAATTCATCCGTTTCCTCACGCTGATAGGCCGCTCGCAATCCCTCTATCGCTGATTGTGCCGTATATTCTCCTTTGCCTAAAACAATAAGTTGATGTGCTTGTTGTACGCGCTCCCAGCGATTATCTCTATCCATCGCATAAAAACGACCAATGATTGAAGCAATATGTCCGACACCTAGCTGATCAATTTTATCCTGCAAAACTTTAAGATATTCTTCAGCACTACTCGGTGCAACATCGCGACCATCTAGAATGGCATGAATAGCTACTTTTTTTAAACCCTTTTTTACTGCCAGTTCCAGCATGGCTAAAATATGGCCGATATGACTGTGTACGCCACCAGTAGAAAGCAAACCAAGAATGTGCAATGTTCCATCATTACTTAATGCCTGGTCTACAGCAAGGCATAAGGCCGGGTTTTCAAAAAAACTGCCAGACTCTATTGCATCACTGACTCTTGAAAAATCCTGAGGAACATAACGTCCAGTACCGATGTGCATATGCCCGACTTCAGAATTACCCATTTGCTTATCAGGTAAACCAACAATGCGCCCAGAACAATTCAGTTGAGTCATAGGATATTTTTTCTGCAAGCTATCCCAACATGGTGTATTGGCTTGAGCGATTGCGTTATAGCTTGTCTCTGTGCTAACGCCAAAGCCATCAAGAATTAATAATACTAAAGGTTTTGGTTTGATCATGGTTTATCTCGTAGTTCTTAAAATATAAATAACTCAATGTTGTGTTACACGCTATTTTATAACAATATGCGACTTTTGTACGTAGTGTGATTATTACAGTCTAAGCATATTATAAAAAATGAACTATGTAGTGCGTTCAATTTTAATTAGTGTGCTGTATTTGGCTTTTTGAAATACTACGCATCAAGATTGTGATAAAACTGCTTTGATGGATCATTATTACTGTAAAATGTTAGCGCATTTGCTGAAGGTAATTGTTTTTTATGCTGTTAAGAGTTTTCTAATAAGCCTTTAATAGGCTAAACTAGGCAATATTTTCTACACGCTCCAGATAAAAACTCACCTTAGCAATGTCTCTTGCTTACTAAAAGCGGAACAGGTATGCAAAAACTGCTTATTTGGATGTTATAATTCGCGCCTTGCAAACAATACAGACCCATGGAAAATCAAGAAAACCAACCCTTATACGCAGATGCTGATATAGAAAGAGCAGCACGCTGTTTAAAAGCCATGTCTCATCCTTTACGCTTAAAAATCCTTTGCGTACTGGGTACAGAGGCGATTAGCGTTCAAGATATCGTCGAGAAAGTGGGCACTAGCCAGAGTAATATATCTCAGCACCTTGCGATTTTAAGAGAAAAAGATATTTTAAACTTTAAAAAAGATGCCAACCGCGTTTTTTACTATATTGATGACCCGCGCATGCTCAAGCTAATTGAGATGATGCGTGAGATTTTTTGTCATCAATGCTAATTTTAACCACTAAATAGAACTCATAATGGATCAATATATCGAATTCGCCTCTACTCACTGGATGCTCGTTACTGCATTTTTTGCAGTTTCATTTTTTTTAATTCAGGATATAGTTGAGGCAGGCATACGAAAATATAATACGATTTCGCCTATGCTTACCGTAACCAAACTAAATACTGGCCATCCCATTATCCTTGATGTCCGCGAAGCAAGTGAATTTAACAAAGGACATATCGCCGATGCGATACATATCCCCGTTGCCGACATTGAAGCTCAAATTAATAAAATTGATCTTTACAAAAAAGATGATGTAATCGTCGTTTGTCATACCGGTACTCGTTCTGCTCCTGCTTGCTCCACTCTATACAAACTAGGTTTTGAAAATGTTTTTTTGATGACTGGTGGTATGCAGTCATGGGAAGAAAATAAGTTACCAATAATTAAAAACAAAAAATAAACATCAATAACACTTACATTTAAATATAAACACAAATAATCATGGCTGAAGAAAACCAGGTACAAGAAAAACAATTTTCAATTCAAAAAATCTACACTAAAGATATCTCCTTTGAATCCCCTGAATCGCCAAAGATTTTCACCGAAAAGTGGGAACCTACAGTGGACTTTAATTTAGGCACCAATGCATTGCCACTAGAAAATTCCATGTTTGAAGTTGCGATTACTGTCACAGTTACAGTTAAAACCGACGAAAAAACAGCTTACCTGGTGGAAGCCACACAAGCAGGTATTTTTTCTTTAGCAGGCTTTTCAGATCAAGAAATGGGCCCGATGTTAGGCAGTTTTTGTCCTAATATCTTATTTCCCTATGCGCGTGAAGTTGTATCGGACTTAGTCGCCAAAGGCGGCTTTCCTCAGCTGCTTTTAGCTCCGGTAAATTTTGATGCCTTATATGCACAACATGTTCAGCAAGCACAACAACAATCGGCTAGCACTAGTACTTTAAACTAACGCCGGTAATGACAAGCAAGATTAGTGTTCTGGGCGCTGGCTCTTGGGGCACAGCCCTGGCCATACAAGCTGCAAGAAATGGTAATCAGACTCTACTTTGGGGCCATCTACCAGAACATATTGCAAGCCTGGCAAAAGACCGGCAAAACAAACGCTATCTTGCTGACTATGCTTTTCCCGATACACTCGAAGTCACGGATAATATTAAACAAGTCGCTCAATTTAGCGACATACTTTTAATCTCTGTACCTAGCCACGTATTTAAAGAGACGCTACTAAAAATTAAACCCTTTGTTGGTAAAAAGGTAAAAATAGCCTGGGCAAGCAAAGGTTTTAACCCGGAAACAGGCGAATTACTGCATCAAATTGTGGCTAATGTATTCTCTGCAGAAACTCCAGCGGCGGTATTATCCGGTCCTTCCTTTGCCCGGGAAGTTGCAATCGGGTTACCAACAGCAGTGACCATAGCGGCAACCCAGCAGGCCTTTGCAGATCAGCTTGCGCAGATCATGCACAGCCCACGCTTTCGTATTTATACAACCACCGACATTATTAGCGTGCAAATCGGTGGTGCGGTTAAAAATGTCCTGGCTATTGCTGCCGGCATTGCTGATGGCCTTGGCTTTGGTGCAAATACCAGAGCAGCCCTGGTTACTCGTGGTATAGCGGAAATTATTCGTTTGAACAGCGCCTTAGGTGGGCAGCAGGAAACGCTAATGGGTTTGGCGGGTTTAGGTGATCTGATTCTTACCTGTACCGATAACCAGTCGCGCAATCGTCGCTTTGGTATAGCTTTAGGTCAGGGCAAAGGCAGGGAACAGGCAATACAGGAAATTGGTCAGGAAGTGGAAGGAATCTCTGCAGCAAAAGAGACCTATATGCTGGCCAAAAAATATGGCATAGATATGCCCATTACCGAACAAACCTACCGCGTATTATACGAAGGACTTGCGCCTTTAAGCGCCGTAGAAAACCTGCTACAACGAGATCAAAAGTCCGAGACACAATAGACATTTCTCAATGCTATCTGTGATAACTGTTTCCGCATTATCTAAACTAGCAGTAGTCGTATTGTAGTGGCACAAAAAACAGGATCAGAAACACCTGATCCTGCTCTATATATCCTCTAAATTTTAAACAAAGGCTGTAAAGGGTCTAGCTGATCTTTTCCTGCTACATCATCAGGTTTATGGTTTTGAAAAGCAGTCCAAAGCATGCCTCCTTGCCAGGTTTGAGCACTGATATCACTATATAAAATTGCATTTAATGCTAAGATTTCTCCCTGCAAGGGCTGCTCACATTGCTCAGCAATTTTGCTTAAACTAGACTGATTAAACTTTTCACGCCCCCATTGAAGCAACACATCTTTTGCCATTATTGGGTCATTATTGGTACAGGCTTTTTTCAGGCTTTTATCGACTGCTGATTTTTTGTCTACAGCGAATTGCTGCTTTTGCGTATTACCCTTTTTTCTGGATAAAAAATACACTAAAGTTGCTAGCCATGCACAGGCAAAAAATAGAGCGAGCCAGAACCACAAGGTTTTTATTTGCAGAAAACTTGCCGACTCCGGCTGTTGATTATTCCCAGTAGTTGTTGCTGATGATGATGTAGGTGATACTAAAGGCGGCATTGGTTCTAGGCGTGTTGTCGAGCCAGTTGCTGCAACAGCGGTCACTGTCCGCGCTGCAATCCTGGCCATTTCCATTTTTCGGGTTTGGGTGTTCCACCAGGGAATTTCAATTGCAGGCAATGTATAAGTACCTGCCTGGCCAGGAATCAAAGCAATCTTTTCTTCGCGAAGGGAGATAATGCCATCCTCTTTAGCTTCTTCTTTTAATACCGGCTGGTCAGGGTAGGCTTTTAAATTCAGGGGCATATTATCTGTATATAATTCGGGCAACACTCCCACAGTTGCACCTTCTACTAGTAAGGTAATAGTTCGCGTGGCCGGCTGGCCTACGATCATATGCTCTGAGTTATCAGTCCATTTTTCCTGTAAATAGACTTGCTTAGCGGGGAGCCAGTCGGTTCCTGCGCTAGCAGGTTTAGCTTCTACATCCAGACTTATCGCTGCAGATTCGACACGCTGGGTACGAGTCATTTGCCGATTAAAAAAACTATTAGACTGGCGTTGCCCAGGAATAACGATGCTGGCTGTCAGAGTAAGTGGGGCAATAGTCATAGCGCCACTTTTTTGTGGGAAAATGGCATATTTACGTTCCGTAACGACATAGTTTTCACCCTGAAACTGGGTATTGTAATTCTTGTCTTCGCTCAGTTTTTCGATCACTGCATTCTGTAATTCTGGCTCAGTTAAGCTTGCCTGGGAAATATTAACTTTACGATAAAGTTTTAAGGTATAAATAACTTGTTCCTGGATATAGGGCTTAGGCGTGTCGACTTCGACCTGTAAAAACAAATCTTCATTCGTGTTATCAGCAACTTGAGCATCATTAACAACTATTGTGTCAAATTGACTGCTATCCTGGCCAAAATTGATGGCTGGAACGACCAGGTTCCCCGTATGTTTTGCCATCAAGGTTAAAATCCATTGTATGGATTTAGTCTTTTGCCAATTAATAATCTGTACAGATTGTTGTTGAGACTGATTTAAAATTTCAAAACCTTTCTCTAGTGGTGAAAAATCTGGTTCGGCATCCGGTTGATCATTTGCAGTAAAGGTAATGTGAAAGGATTCGTTTAAATTAACAGGATTACGATCGATACTAACACTGATATTGGCCGCAAACAGCGGGCTAGTCACAGTGAATAGCAATAAAAACACTAGTGCGGAAAGTCTAAATTTATTGGAAAAAATCATGGCCGTTTGATAAATGATAATATGTTAAAACTTGGTTTATTTTACCTATTAATGTTTTTAAAAGCTTTACTAACGGAAAACATATTCCTGCCACATAAAAGCAGCATGGGCAAAGTGTAGCATCCCCATCATTTTATGCGTAATAGATTCAAAAAATGCCTTTACTTATCTTGTCTACTGGGAGTGTATTTGCTCAACTGCGAGATTGCTCGTGCGAGGCATAGATACTTTATTCAATCCTCATGAACATTTGAGGAGTTATCCAGCATTGGTACAGAATCTGTTGTTTTCTCAATTTCCAGTGACTCTACACTACGCAGTTTACGTTCCATCATGCTGGTTCGTGTGGATTGTAAAACTTCCAGAGAGCTTGATGCAGTGTGCAGATGCTTCTGCACCCTCTCCAGTTGACCAGCATATTTAACAAATTCAGTTTTTACTTCGGCCAGTATTTTCCATACTTCGCTACTACGTTTCTGTACTGCAAGGGTTCTAAAACCCATATGCAGGCTATTGAGTAATGCCGACAAAGTCGTCGGGCCGGTAATGGTTATTCGATAAGTACGCTGTAATTTCTCAAACATTTCAGGGTGACGCAAGACTTCTGCAAATAGGCTTTCCACAGGCAAAAACATGATTGCGAAATCGGTAGTGTTAGGTGGATCAATATATTTTGTACTGATATCCTTGGCAAAGCTTTCTATTACTTTCAATAACTGCTTTTGAGCCAGGTCAATTTTAATGACATCACCATTTTCTATGGCTAGCAATAGCACTTGATAGCTTTCCAGCGGAAATTTAGAATCAATTGGTAACCAGACAGTTTTTTCATCGGACTTACCGGGGAGTTTGATGGCATACTCGACATTTGCCTGACTCCCCTTTTTGGTGGCGACATTAATATCGTATTGCTCAGGTGAAAGCACCTGTTCCAGGATATTACCTAATTGATATTCGCCGAGGATTCCGCGTGTTTTAACATTGGACAGTACTTTTTTCAGATCACCCACCCCGACAGCCAGGTTTTGCATTTCACCCAGGCCTTTATGCACTTGCTCAAGACGCTCACTCACAAGCTTGAAAGATTCACCCAATCTTTTTTCCAGCGTCTCATGTAACTTTTCATCGACTGTTTTACGCATTTCACCGAGTTGTTGAGTATTATCTTCTCTAATAGCCTTTAATTGCTTTTCAATCGCATCCTTGATTTCAACTATACTGGTTTTTGCTTGCTGAGTGGCAGACAACTGCTGTGTATTCAAGTCGGAAAATTTCACCCCTAATAGCCCGGTAAAGTCTTTAATAACCTCTGAAAATTTATGTTCAAATGACTTCAGGCTGGCATTTAGTTCCTGACGATTCTCCTTGGCGTCACTCTTAATGCTTTGTTCAAAAGCATTTAATTTCTCCAGGGTTTTTTCTCTGAATTCATCCTGTTTTCTATTTAATGCTTCGCTGGTTTCATGAAATGATAAGCTAACACTGCGTTTAAGCTCGGAGGAATTACTAATTAAATTTTCCGATAATTGATTGAGAGCGGTTTTAAACGCCTCTAACTGGCGGTGTTGTTCACTACTATTTTCGCCCAGCCGTTTTAATAAAGTATCCTGAAAGCCGTTAAATAAATCATGTATTTCACGCCGGTTATCTGCACTGACATCGCGTAGCTCCTTGCGCGAATCAATCAAGCCTTCTTTTAATGTTTCCTCATTTTGTTGCAACAGCCTGACTAATTCGAATTTGATTTGTTCGGCATTAGATTTAGTCAATGCATTCACTTTTCTTAACACGAAAAACAGTAACAATAGACAAATAAACAATAACAAGCTGCTTATGCTAGCAAATAAGAAAAGGGGATCAAATGTCAGTTGGTTCATTAAATAGGTATTTTTGTGGTTAGAATAATCGTTAATAGTCCAGACAGAATCTGCTTAGCCTTTGCTTAAATTTCGAACGCTGCACAAGTTCACAAGCCTACCTGTCATTCAATGCGCAGCGTTTTTAACATCTGCACCTTATCACTTTTTAGAGACATGTAGATAATATTCGCTTGTATAGCTGCTTGCTCAACTATCTCTGTGACATGATAAATTAAATAACATCATCGTGAAACTCGTCATGCCAGCTAAGGTGACGGCAGGCTGCTCAGCACCCAAACATTAATATTATGCCAGCCATGATAGTCAATAGTGGTAATGATGCGGATACTTGAGGACCCAAAGTCATTGCATGCTGCGTACAAAATTTGATTCACAGTGCTATCTGCATATTGCTGCATATAATCAGTGTGTTGAAAAAAAACCGCTCACTGTCGGTGCCGACAAATCGTAGCTGTTGAGCTTTTATCAATTATAATAAACTATCACAAAACCATAGGTAACATAATGCATACAGATTTTTGGCTAGAAAGGTGGGAGCAAAACCAGATTGGTTTTCATGCACAGGAAATAAACGCACATTTACAAAAATTCTGGGAGACGCTTAATGTTCCCGCGAACAGTAAAATATTTGTACCGCTGTGCGGAAAAAGCAGAGACATATTATGGTTACTGTCTCTTGGCTATCAAGTAGTCGGTGTGGAAATTAGCCCGCTGGCAGTACAAAGCTTTTTTTCTGAAAACCAGCTAGAAGCAACGATCACTGATAGTGGCGTTTTTCAGTGCTGGGCAGCGGAGGGTCTTAGCATTTATGTCGGCAATTTCTTTGACCTGAGTAATGAGCATCTGAATGATTGTCTCGCGATATACGATAGAGCTGCATTAATTGCCTTACCCCCGGAGATGCGCCAGCAATATGTCCAGCATCTAAACAACATAGCACCTGAGCTGGAGCGCACCTTATTAATAACACTGGAATATACTCAGCATGAAATGCCAGGCCCGCCATTCTCTGTTGATGAAAATGAAGTACACAGCTTATTTGCAAAGACTTATGTTATAGAGCCGCTTAGTGCTGAAGATGTTTTGCAAAACAATGATAACTTTAGAGCAAGAGGATTAAATAATCTAATGGAAAAAGTCTATCGACTGAGTAAAAGACCGGATGTTATATCCTGATAATGACAGGTCGCAGATCCTGTACCGCGCAAAAAATCCAGTGCATATTTTTATATGCTAGTTTATATCAGTGCAAACTTTTATAATATGCACTCTAATAGTTAAATTCCCTAATTATATTAAGATAATCAGATTAGTGGTCAGGGCTTGGCATTAGCTCAGTGAATCCACAGCATCTGAGCGCTATAAAGTCAGGCTCCGCTACTTAGATTAAATATATTAGAACTGGTGCAAATATTGCTAGAAATTATTTAAGCGCTATTCTGAGCACATTAAACTTATAAACACGATCCTAATGAACAAAAAAAGCCCTTTATATACCTCCTATGCAAATTCTATTTTGCTGGAAACAGCATTATTAAACAAAGGCACTGCGTTCACAGCATCAGAAAGGCTTGAATTTAATCTGGATGGTTTATTACCCACTGTTATCGAAACCATTGACGATCAGGAAAAGAGAGTATATCACCAGTTTTCCGAGCTCAGAAATGACCTTAATAAACATATCTTTCTGCGTAATATTCAGGACACCAACGAAACGCTTTATTTCAATTTGTTGACCAAGCATCTTGAAGAAATGATGCCGATCATCTATACGCCAACAGTAGGACTGGCTTGTCAGCAATTTTCACGTATCTATCGGCGTAAAAGAGGTTTATTTTTATCCTATCCTGATCGCGACAAAATGACGGATATGCTGAAAAATCTGGACAAAAAAAATGTCAAAGTGATTGTTGTTACTGATAGCGGGCGTATTCTAGGCCTTGGTGATCAGGGCATAGGCGGCATGGGCATACCCATCGGCAAATTGGCACTGTATTCGGGATGCGGTGGCATTAGCCCTGCTTATACTTTACCCATTACCCTGGATGTAGGAACGAATAATAAAGATTTGCTAGATGACCCGATGTATATGGGATGGCGACATGAGCGCGTGACAGGTGAAGAGTACTTCAACTTTGTAGATTTATTTATTCAAGGGGTCAAACAACGCTGGCCAGGCGTTTTGGTGCAGTTTGAAGATTTCGCCCAGGGCAATGCCACGCCCTTATTAAAAAAATACCAGTATGAGATCTGTTGTTTTAATGATGATATTCAAGGGACCGCTTCAGTCACGGCAGGTACCTTGTTAGCGGCTTGTCAGGCCTATAATAGCCCGATTACAGATCAGCGCGTGGTCTTTATTGGCGGTGGATCTGCAGGCTGTGGCATTGCAGAGCAGATTATCAAGCATATGCTTAAAGAAGGTTTAAGCGAAGAGCAGGCTCTGAGTCGAATCTATATGTTTACGCATAATGGCTTATTAACGTCTGATATGGATCACTTGCTTGATTTTCAACAAAAATTTGCCAGAGACCCTAATGAAATTTCTACCTGGAGCAGCAATGGACAAGCAGTCAGTCTGTTAGATCTGGTACATGAAAGTAAACCTACCATATTGATAGGGGTTTCGGGGCAGGCGGGATTGATGACCGAAGCGGTGATTAAAACAATGTACGCCCACTGTAACAAGCCGATCATATTGCCACTTTCCAATCCGACGTCACATGTCGAAGCCTTGCCTGAGGATGTGATACGCTGGACCGAGGGCAATGCCATTGTCGCAACCGGTAGTCCTTTCCCTCCGGTTGAATATCAGGGCACGCAAAAAGTGATTGTTCAATGTAACAACAGTTATATTTTTCCTGGCGTGGGTTTAGGGGTTATTGCCAGTCTGGCAAACCGCGTTACCGAGACCATGTTTATGGTTGCCAGTGAAGCACTGGCAGAATGTTCACCTCTGGTTAATGGTACCGGAAATGACCTGCTACCTGCCTTAAGTCAATTAAGAGATATCAGTCTACATATTGCTATGGCCGTAGGTCTGCAAGCCATTGCCGAAGGGGTTGCGCCAGCAGCTTCCAGAGTCGAGCTAGAGCAACAAATTCAGGCTAATTTCTGGAGTCCCGAATACCGAGAGTATCGCCGTAAACTTTAGCCGGGCAGGAATGGTGGCGCATTTGTTATGTGCCACATTCATGCATTTTATTTTTAAACAGACGGGAGCGAAAGTTAGGGTGAGTTTGTTAACAGATGGATCTCTTTAGTAGCTTATTTGTTTTGTCGATAAATTCGCAACTCGGTACCTGAGCCCTTTTTTTGTGCTTTTTTCCGGCGATAATTCGACATAACAACGTTCTCCCATATTCAACGTAGGGTGGGCAAACAGCTTTACCGTTTGCCCACCATTTACCGATAAACACGGTGGGCAAAAAAGCCTGCCCACCCTACCAGGCTCAATTTGGAGGAAGCAGAGAGCAAGCTATGCGTAGATATCAGCAATTCATTCTCGACGGTGTCGGTCAGAATATTGAAATATGGTCTAAATTGAAAGGCCAGATATATTTGGGTGATGAAGACTTTGTATCGGATATGCAGAGTAAGATTGGAAAAAACCAAAATGATTGGAATATCCCTAAAAAGCAAAAGCGTGCTGTTGCCAAATCATTACCAGAGATTGAGCAGAATGCTGTGGATAGAAATTCAGCGATAAAGACAGCCTATGCGACAGGCGTCTATAGCCAACATGAAATTGGCGAGTTTTTTAATTTACACCCTAGTACAGTGGGTGTTATTGTAAGACGTGCAAGTAATTCGTAATTCGGGACCTGAACATCCCTCTGGAATTTGCAAGTTAATTTTCTAAATCAACTCATAAACTTGACGCAATTATCCGCCTCTCAACAAAAATTTGAGTAAAAGATAGAACAGGATACTGGTGTATCTCTAATTACTATTTAGGCAATTATGCCTTACCCTCATTATCATACACGTCAGCATAAGTGCGCACCTCACATTAACTGTTAAGCCGCCTTTTCATTGATACTCGCAAGTTCAATGTAATCTCGGTCGTGATGCAACATGGACCAGATAACTCGTGATATATGTCGCCCCAATGCCCGAACGGCTTTGTTGTGTGTCTTTCCTTCGGAACGTTTTTTATCATAGTAAGCGCGAGATTCAGGCACATAAGCCATGTGACGACAAACTGCGGTCATCATCGCTTTACGAGCTCGGGTATTGACGTGTTTAGGTGATTTAGTTCCTTGGTAGCCTCCAGATTGGTTGTCCAGAGGTGCCATGCCGATATAGATTGAGAAGCTACTCTGTTTCGGAAAGCGGTCTAAAGTACCGATTTCACCCGCCAATTCCGCACTACAGACCAAACCAAAGCCAGGAATCGAATCAATATGCTGAGCATAGGCAGACTTTTGAATCTGTGAGTCGATTTTTGCATCCATGGTTTTAATTGATGCCATCAAGGCTAACAAGCGGCGTGCATCCTCTTGGATCATCGGGCCGACTTCTTCGATTTCATTAGAAAATTCTGCCTGTTTCTGCCAGTCAAGAATGAGGTTGAGATAATTCCTGCCAACCCCTTGAATGGCAAGCAGGCTTTTGGTTTGTAGTCGCATTAATTTTGTCAAATCATCGCGACAAGTTAGAAAGTGCAGAAACCATAGATTATCAATACTTCCTGTCATAGCCAAAAGCGTCTGGCAGGTGGCTTGCAGGTCAGGCTGTATACGGTTTTGCAGAGCAACCTTTTCATTGATCAACTGACGTCGCCGCCGTGTCAGACGCTTTAACCGACGATTGGCATCGGGTACCGGTAGCACTGCCTGTAGAACGCCTTTAGCAAGTGGTAAATGATCCTGAAGCTGAAACAATTCAAGCATTTTGTGAGCATCAATCGAATCGGATTTTGCTGGCGCGGGAAAGATTTCTTTAAAGCGAGCGAGTTTAAGATTATTGACATTGTAAAGTTGGTATCCGTGTTTCTGGACCTGACTATCCAACGGACGAGCCCAGCCATTGTAACCTTCCATAGCAACCTCTACTGGCAGACTGTATAAGCGCTCCTGACATTCAATGCGACTGAAAAAATACTCAAACCCTGCCGGTGTATGGGTCATTGAAAACTCGTCTAGAATACCGCCTTCAGAAAGGCCGATAGCCACATAATGTTCGCGACTACCGATATCAACGGCGACTTGTATGTGTGGTGAATCGTGAATGTTCATGATGGTCTCCATAAGTTAAAGTTAACAGTGGATACAACACCATCCTGCGTCTCGTCTACTTAGTAGAGCCACAAATGACTTCAAAAAAAGCGCGGTGAAATCACCCGGCACCATCCCAATAAAGACGTCTTGGACGGCGCAAGTGGCGGGGGCGGCATTTCAAGTTCAAGCCGTTACCCTAAAGTACGACGGACCCCATGAGCCACACCCCCACCAAGTTCAATTTTACACCCCTGGCAAGATGCCCGCCACTTGCTTTGAAGAGAATGCTAGCTTTCGAAAATCGAAAAAAAATTCGGCTTGCACTTGTGGATAAATATTTAGATAACTTTTCTCAATTGCTGCACTATCTATCTATAAATTCACTCTTCATTTCTCTCCATAATTCTATAGTAGAC
>Ga0208648_1001540_pt1 | contig 18315 bp, 20 predicted proteins | sample AntAceMetag02UKL_FD_184772 | JGI IMG/M metagenome (GOLD analysis project Ga0208648, IMG submission 184772) | Saline lake microbial communities from Ace Lake, Antarctica - Antarctic Ace Lake Metagenome 02UKL (SPAdes) (version 2) | ecosystem: Environmental > Aquatic > Non-marine Saline and...
TTGAACGTACTTTCGCATGGCTCAGCAGATGTCGAAGACTGGCCAAGGATTGGGAGAAATCCATCCAATCAGCAGAAAGCTGGCTACTCATAGCCCATATCAAACGCATAACAAGACACATCGCAAGTACAGAGCGTATTTCATCCTCATTCCAATCCCGGAATATTTGAATCATTTCGGTTCCTGGTATCATACCAGTGTAAGGAGTGACATGGCTCTGATTAACGCTCATTGTATCGGGCATTTCGCTGTTGATATAGAAATGGGTCGCGTCCCTTAGCTGAGATTTATAAAAGATGCGGATTACCAACTCACGAAATTTAGCTATAGAAACAACGGAGCCTGACAGATCATAAGGCCCTTTCTCGCCAACTTCCATTTGCAAGCCGCCGTCTGCGACAAAAACCACACCCAAACGTCCAATTTGAATGGCAACGGCGTTGCCCCAAATATCCGTGATGAAATCGAAGTCGCTAGCTTCTGCCCCGTCAACGATGTACCAGTAGAGGGAAAAGGGATAGTCCGAATGCAGGCACGAGAATGAGGTCTGTTTCCTAGCTGTCTGTAGAATTAAGTGACAGAGATGGAAGTTGTCGAGAAACTTTGCATCTAGGATGAATCCCTTGGAGGGATTTTGTCTGTCAATAAGCAGTCTTGTTTCCACCGTCAGGATACCAACCAAGATTTTTGACATCCAACGGCCGAGATTGAGAACGTCGTCACCATCTCTTACCTGTTGAGCTGTAAAGACAGCCTTTGCGCGATCCTCGATCTGCGACATGAATTCGTTGTTACATTTCTCGCAACACGGCACCCGCAGTTGCCTATAGGGTAGCCTTGTTCCGTTGATGAGTGTCAGTTTGCTATCCCATAGGCTGAGTTGCGTAAGTAGCCATTTCGGTATGACATGCTCACCAAGCCCGCGGCTCGGTTCGCCACCACATGTGAAGCAGCGACCTCCCGTGATACTTTTGTGGTTAATTGCATTTTCGATCAGTTCAAGTATTTTCATCTAGTAATTTACCATCTTACGGTACATTTCTGCGAAAGTATTATTCGTTTCAAACTCTGAATCTTTCAAAGCTTCAAAATATTCGTCGGCTTCTCAGGGTCTACCCATATATCATGAGGAGTTGAACTGGCTGCTGGGTTTCGATTAAATACGCAAATCAAAACGAAATGGGTGGGGATACAAATTAGATGCTGAAGATTTTCTGTCTACGCTTCGTATTAATTGCATACTGTTGTTTTTCTGTTTTTGTGAATGTAGTCGCCGCTGCTTCGATCTCTAAATCGACAAAAAATGACTGTGCAATAGAGCTTTCCGGGCCGATAGAGGCTGGCGATTATGGTCGCTTCAATGAACTGGCAATGACCCTTGGTCTCCTCGAACCAGCCGATAGCGGGGAGCCAAGCAATTCGAACGAAGAAGCGCTTTGCCTGGATAGTCCCGGGGGTAGTTATCTGGAGGGCCGACTCATATCCCAGGAATTGCGTGATCACGGAATTCCTACTCGCGTAAACGCTGGGTCAGAATGCTATTCTTCTTGCGCATTTATTTTCATGTCGGGAAGGCTTTTGGGTGCCGAGTCAGACGTAACCAGTCGTCACCTTCACATCGATGGTAAGCTTGGTTTTCATGCCCCCTACATCGTGCCTGATGATGCAAAAAGCTATAGCGCTGCCGATCTTAGTGACCAGGTAGTTTTGACCAATCAACTAATTGCAGATTTCATCAACTTCGGCTCGGATACATCTCCATATTCCGGAAGGCCGTTTTTCCCCATTTCATTGGTTGCAGAACTTTTATCTGCAGGACCAAATCAACTTGTGCTCGTCGAGTCTGTTGAGGATGCCGCGAGATGGCAGATTGATATTTATGGGATGAGACGAGAAACAAAACTGAACGAGAACCAGATGAGGCAAGCTTGTATCAATTTCCTATCGTGGGAATTGGACAGACCTTCGGAGCAGATCAATCCAGAGTGGCCGTTTTCCGTCAAATATGAAAATGGAAAAATACACAACGAGCCCGCTGTTTGGGCTGTGATAAATACGGGCGATATGGATTCAAGGGAATGCCGAGTTCAGGTTTCCGATCAGGAAGTCAAAGGCTTCATGATTTGCAGCAGAGATGAGGGCAACGGTATCTCTAGAGGCGCATGCAGAGAGGGATGGGGCTATTGGGTTCCATGGTATTACTGCTTGCCGCCTAATCTATTCCTGAGTTCAATAGGGCGGCAGTAGGTGTACGCTCCCAATCAGGATGTTCATAAATCAGCCTCGCCACACTGCTTCTAATCACCTCAACCGCGACAGCCGCCGCCGAGCCAGTACCCTACAACAGCCTTCCAAATGCGTTCTGGCGTGGAAATCATGGAAACGTCTTGGAGTGCATGTCGCATCAAATCGACAAGGACATCATCCGTATGCGGGAGGTGGGTGTTCAGTCCCCCGAAGATCAGATTTATGTCGATGATGAGCCATTTGATCTGCCTCCTGGGTCAATTGAAGTGACTTTTGCAGACACAGAATCGAATTACGCCTGTGTTCCCTCGGGCAGTCCTGATGTCTCACTTATCAGCATCGAAATCGGCGAAATATTTACGATCTGCGGCAAGTGGTATCCAGGTTGCGAGAATTGATTTGGCAGAATCGTAACCTTCGTTTGCTAGGGCGGTAGTCAGTCTCAAACGACAGGAATATTTTCGATGAAGCCTCAATCTCAAGACGTGCTCAAGTCCCAATTGCGGGAGCATACAATCGAATTTTCGAATTGGTTCAATGAGGCTTCGAACCAAGTGGGATTGGGCGTTGTCCTTGATCCAGCAAAGGAATTGGAGCGCATCAGCCTTTTGCGTGATCTGAGGTTGGACTGGCGGTTTTCATTGTTTTCTGAACACAGGGTATCAAAGGGTGAGGTGGTCCCGGAAAATGGGACAATAGGTTAAGGTGTATTTCGCCGGATATCGGAGGAATACGAGATGACGAAACGACGCCGATTTACAGATGATTTCAAGGCCCGCATTGCACTGGAAGCCTTGCGTGGAGACAAGACGGTTCAGGAGATTGCCTCGAAGCACAAGGTTCATCCGAACCAGGTGAGCACTTGGAAACGTCAGGCCATTGATGGGCTTGCTGATGTGTTTTCGACTGGGCCTGAACGGGTGACGGCCGACCATGAGGCGGAAATCCATGACCTTCATGCGAAGATCGGACAATTGACGGTGGAACGCGATCTTTGTCCAAAGGGCTCAAGCGATGAGCCGGGAAGATCGCAAAGCGATGATCCATCGCGACCACCCGGATTTGAGCTTGAGCCGCCAGTGCCAGATGGTTTCGATCAGCCGGTCGTCCTTGTATCGCACGGCCAAGGGCGAGAGCGCTGAGACACTGTCACTGATGCGGCAGATTGATGCCTTGTATCTGCGATACCCATTCTACGGCAGCTGCCAGATCGGGCGTCATTTGCGCCGAGATGGGATCAAGATTGGCCGTCACCGGGTTCGCAGGCTCATGCGCTTGATGGGACTGCAGGCCATCTACCAGCCACCGAATACCAGTTGGCCGCATCCCGAAAACAGGATCTACCCGTATCTCCTTCGCAGCATGGTGATCGACCGCCCCAATCAGGTCTGGTGCAGTGACATCACGTATATCCCCGTCAATGGCGGCTTCCTGTATCTTGTCGCCGTATTGGATTGGGCGACCCGCAAAGTGTTGTCCTGGCGGTTGTCTAATACAATGGATGCGCGCTTCTGCGTTGAAGCTCTGCAGGAAGCGATCACCCGGTTCGGCACGCCTGAGATATTCAACACGGATCAGGGCAGTCAGTTCACCAGTGCCGAATTTACCGATGTCCTGCGAGAGACTGGGATCAGGATATCCATGGACGGACGGGGCCGGTGCATGGACAACATCTTTATAGGACGGCTATGGGGGTCGCTCAAATATGAATGCATTTATTTGCATGAAATGGACGACGGGTTCATCGCCAAGCGCCATATACATAACTGGACTGGCTTTTATAATACCCAACGCCCGCACTCGACTTTCAACGGCAGAACGCCTGATGAAGTCTATGGGCTTGATGGCAATGAAAAAGACGAAAAACTGGCAGCATGATTAATATGTCGAATACACCTTAACCGGGCTGTCAGGCTGTCTGGAAAACCGGGACCACCTCAAACATGACGGAAAACGCCTAGAAATTCCCCTGAACGAAACAGGAATTCCTTTTCCAAGGGCTCCATTTTGCCGTTGTCATAGGTAAAATGTGGCCAGTCTGGTTGCTCCCAGTTCCACGTCATGAGTGATAGAGCCTCTTTCTATAACTCATAATTCCACAAATTTTGAGTTATAGCAATTTCGCCATGCCTCACCTGACCCGTTGACTGGGTGCCCGAGAAGGTCGAGCCAACCCGCGCCCTATTTATCTAGCGTCTATGTAGTCGCCTCGTCATCGCAAAGGCCAGGTCCAGCAGATGTTTTGCGTAGACGCGATCGACATCGGGTGCGAACCTGATCGAGGACCAATCTTCCATCATACCCTTCAAGCATATGAAACCCGAAAAAAGGGACCGGAGCGGACACTATGGCAAGCTTGGGGTTTTACCAGTGGGGTGCTCGCGCGGTGATGATCGGGATGCAGCTTTTGCGGTCGCTTGGGCGTTTTTGAGCAGCATCATGGGTGGCGGATAACACGCAATCTGGATTTTTCAGGTGAAATGCGCATATGCTCAAAACGTGGTTAAAGGGCACAATTCAAATCAAGGTGCGTTCTATGGCTCACTACTTAAAATTGGCCGACGAGATCATCGCCGAAATACGCAGGGAATCCAAATTGCAGGGCCGCTCTGTTGCTGGACAATTAGCCCATTGGGTCAGGATCGGCCGCACAATGGAGAAATCGAAGGCCTTCGACCACAAGCGCATCCGTGATGCTCTCGAAGGCACGCTGTCGCCAGACGCGCTTGCACCTGTTGAGCAGTATGTCTGGTTTGATCAGTTTACAGCGAACATGATCGCGCCTGGCGCGCAGGAAAAGGCGTTCTATGCAAAGCGCCAAAAACTCGGTCGCGGCGTCGGAATGGCTCGCTCTGGCGAACCTGTCTACGCAACCAACGTCGCTGATGAGTCGGGATAGACGGCCAACTCTTATCATGCTCGCCGGGCCGCCTGGTTCCGGTCGGTCTCCGCTCCTTGAAACCCGCATTGCGCCCAGATTTGCGAAACCCTTGTGTGTCTCACTCCTGAATGGGCCATGAAAATCTACGAAGCTGAACTGCTGGTGTAATCAATGATTTTGAACCGAGTCCCCTGCCAACGCCCCACCGTCTTCGCCTGATTTGGAACCAAAGCCCGCGCCGTTGATTACTCTTGCATGTAAAACAGGAGACGGCATGGCCAGGATCACCACCATCAATCCCGCGACCGAAGAAAAAATTGAGACCTACGCGCTGATGAGCGAGAGCGAAGCGATCGACCGGGTGGAAAAATGCCATGCGGCTTTTCTGCAGTGGCGCAAGCTGTCCCACAAGGAGCGGGGCGCCTATCTGACGCGGATCGCGCAGACGCTGCGGGACAATGCCGGTGAACTGGCCGCATTGATGACCAGGGAGACCGGAAAGCTTCTGAAAGACGGCCATACCGAAGTTGAAATCTGTGCCGCGATCTTTGACTATACCGCGGCCCATGGGCCTGACGCGCTGGCCGATGAGGAGCGCGTTCATGGTCCGGGCGAAAAGCGCGGCGTGGTCAGCTACCAGCCGCTTGGCGTGATCTATTCGATCCAGCCGTGGAACTTTCCGCTGTACCAGCCGGTTCGCGTGTTGGCCGCCAATCTGATGACCGGCAACGGTTGTGTGCTCAAACACGCCAGCATTTGCACCGGATCGGGCCTGCGCCTGCGCGAATTGTGCATTGAGGCTGGCCTGCCTGAAGATCTGTTTCAGGTCATCCTCATCGACCACGATACCAGCGATAAATTGATCGAGCACCCCAAGGTGCGCGGCGTGACATTGACGGGCAGCGACGGGGCCGGACGGCATGTGGGTGCGGTCGCAGCCAAGGCGCTGAAAAAGACCGTGCTGGAATTGGGCTCCAACGACGCCTATCTTGTGCTGGAAGATGCCGACATCGAAACGGCTGTCAAATTCTCGGTCATCGGGCGGCTTTACAACAACGGGGAGACCTGTGTTTCGGCCAAACGTTTTATCGTCACTGAAAAGGTCTATGATGCCTTCGTGAACGCCTTTGTTGCCCGGATGAAAGACATCAAACTGGGTGATCCGACGGACGAGGACACGCAACTGGGCCCGCTTTCCAGTCAGGATCAGTTTGAAACGGTTAGGAGCCAGGTCGAAGAAAGCGTTGCGAAGGGCGCCACCATCCTGTGCGGCGGCCAGGCGCCTGAGCGCAAGGGGGCCTATTATCCGGCCACGGTGCTGGCTGATCTCGCACCGGGCATGCCGGCCTATGATGATGAAATCTTCGGACCTGTTGCTTCGATCATCCGCGCCAGCGATGATGAGGACGCCATGCGTCTTGCCAATGAAAGCCGCTACGGTCTGGGCGGCGGCATTTTCTGCCGTGATGAAGAACACGCCCTGAAACTGGCCCGTGACCATTTTGACACGGGCATGATCCGCATCAACTCCTTCGGTGCGGCGGATCCCAATATGCCCTTTGGCGGGGTCAAGGGTTCAGGCTATGGGCGCGAACACGGCGGCTTTGGCATGAAGGAATTTGCAAATGCGAAAGCGATTTTTCTGCCATGATTACACTGCACGCCCTTCAGTTTTCCCGCGCAACCCGTGTGCTTTGGCTGCTCAACGACCTCGGGCAGCCCTGCAACCGGATCGATTACCAGCGCACCGCCGAATTTCGCGCGCCTGAGGTTCTGTCCAAGGTTCATCCGCTGGGCAAATCGCCGGTGATTGAAGACGGGGATGAGATGATCGCGGAATCATCCACCATCCTGCGCTATCTCGATGCGAAATACGGTGACAACAGCCACCAGCCGCCGCAGGCTACACCGGCTTTCTGGCGGCACGAGGCGCTGTTTGACTATGTCGAATCCTCATTTGCCGAGGTGGCCCTGCAGGCAATCCTGCCGCTTTTCCGCGGCAGGCAAGTGCCTGAAGCGGCCAAGGCCGCATTGGACAAACACCTGTCCTACATCGAGCAGGAATTGGGTGAAGGCCCCTTGCTTTGTGGTGAGGATCTGACGCTGGCCGATATCCAGATCGCCTACATTCTGGCCCTGCTGGAACGCTTCGCGATGCTGGACGGACACCCGAAAGTCGCGGCCTACTGGCAGAGGTTGCAAAATCAGCCCGGCTATATCGCAGCCACCGAGGCCGCAGGGCCGATGGCGCCGCCCAAATAACCAAATCAAGGAAATCTATCCATGGCCATGAATATCCTCGTCGCCGGCGCAACCGGCAAAACCGGCCGCCATCTGGTCGAAGACCTGATCAATCAAGGCCACAGACCCACGGCACTGGTGCGCGAAAGCTCTGACACCAGCGATCTTCCCGAAGGCGTGGACCTGCGTCAGGGTGACCTGACCGACCTGCAGCCCGGCGTATGTGACGGCATGGACGTGGTGATCTTTGCGGCAGGCTCCGGCGGGTCGACCGGCGCAGAGATGACCGACAAGGTGGATCGCGACGGCGCGCAAAAACTCGTGGATCTGGCGGGCCGTGCAGGGGTGAAGCGCTTTGTCATGCTGAGCTCGGTGGGCGCGGATCAGACCGACCCAAAAGGCGATCTGGCCCATTACCTGAAAGCCAAACACGCTGCCGACGAACACCTCAAGGCTTCCGGTCTGACCTATGCCATCCTGCGGCCTGTCGCATTGACCGATGATGGTCGCAGCGATGATGTGATCCTCGGTGACGATGTGGACAAATCCGCCAAAGCCTCACGCGCCGATGTGGCGCATGTGCTGAGCCAAGCCGCGACGACGGGCCGCTTCGACGGCATGGCGCTGGACATGCAGTCTGCCTGAGTTGGCGAGGTGGACAAGGCAAGAAATTCGGGTGGACCCCGGATGTTGATACCGATTGGCTATCGGCCTGCAAGTGTCACGCTGATGGTCAGTCGAATCCCTCGCGAAGCGCCATCGGCAGTTTCTCTGATGGCTGATTGCCCGGCCTTTTAATGCCAAGTCTTTCAATGCCCGGTCTTTCAATGCCAAGTCTTTCGATGCCTTGCCCGCCGACCCTTGGCCTGCCAATCTCCGGCCGGCCAATGGCCTCAATGGAGTCCAGGAGCGCTTTGCTGAAGCGTTCAGGCGCCTCGAGTTGCGGCATGTGGCCAATGTTCTTCAGTTTGATGAAGCTTGAAAGATTGATGATTTTGGCCAGTTCCTCGCCCTGTCGTATGGGCGTGACCTGATCCTGTTCGCCCCATATGAGTGCAACGGGCACCTTCAGTTTACTCAGGTTTTCACGCTGACGACTGAAGGCCGTTGGGTCACCGGCAAGAAACTGCCCAAGCCAGATGACCATATGTTCCGTATTGCCTTTCAGAGCCATGGGGCGCTGCAAAATTTCAACATGGCGCGCTGTCAAGGCATCTTTCTGGTGCATGAACTGCCGCGTCAGAAAACCGGTCAGCAACGGATTGGTGATTGTCGCCGATACCAGAACCTCGGCGAGCCAGGGCACGTTCAAAGGAAAAGGCACTGTGTTCTTCACGATATCATCACCTTCACCGGCCAGAACCATGACGGGACAGATCAGGACAAGGCCTGATAGCTGATCAGGGGAGCGCAATGCCGTTTCGGCCGCGACGCCACCACCGTATGAATGGCCCACCAAGATGTAATTCTGCAAGCCCATGGCTGAAACAAGGCTGGCAATTCTCTGCGCTTGTCTGCTGCGCGAAAAATCCGTGTCATAGCGGTCTGAAAAGCCGAACGGCGCTTGATCGACAGCGATGACCCGGTAGCCGTTTTTGGCAAGTGTGATGGCCGTTTCTTCCCAGAGTCCGCCCCAGGCAGCCATGCCATGTGTCATGACAATGGGCTGGCCATCGGCCGCGCCCCAGATCGAAACATGGATTTTGCCATTGAGTGTTTCCACAAATTTCCCGTTCGCCGGTGCCATCTCGTCAGCTGATTTGGCCTCCTGCTGCCAGGCATGCAGGCGGAAACCGCCAAGAACAGCGAGGGCCACAATCAGCAGAACCGAAAATATCTGGAAAACCAACTTGATCATGCGGTAAGTCCTGCGTGTTTCATCGGGGTGTGTACGGGTTTAAATGTTCATCATTTCCTTTAAGGATTATTGAGACAAATGCGATTCGCTGACGACGTACCGAGATGAATGGGGGTAATCATGGGTGATTTTACCAGGAGGTCGCTGCTGCTGGGTGCAGGCGCCGTGGCCGGGGCTGCCGGTTCGCAGTATATTTCAAACGGGAAGATTCCCCATGGCGCGAATTTTGGCGCAAATCCGGGCGACCTTTCCGAAAACGTCCTCAATGACGCAAGCCTCTTGAGCCCGACGAAAGTTGCCAAACATATTGTCTTGAACAATGGACTGGATGAGCAATTTCTGACCGCCTTGCGCAAGGAAATCAAGGAGGCGAAATCGTCTTCCAGACCATTCGTTGCAAGCGCGGCCCGCCATTCCATGGGCGGACAAAGCCTGGTGGGCGACGGAACTGCGGTGACGTTGGAACAGCACTTTCTGGAAGCCGACATCGCATCACAAACCTATCGCGTTGCACCCGGCATGCGCTGGCATCAAGTCATCGATGAACTCGACAAGATCGGCTATTCGCCGAAGGTCATGCAATCGAACAGCGACTTTGCTGTCGCCAGCACCTTCAGCGTCAATGCCCACGGTTGGCCGGTACCCTTCAGCGCCTTCGGCAGCACAGTGCAATCCATCAATCTCATGCGCCATGACGGTGAAATCATCACCTGTTCGCGCTTTGAGAATGCGGACCAGTTCAATCTGGCGATGGGTGGTTATGGTCTCAATGGCGTTATTACCGAACTCAAGGTCGAAATGGTGCCCAATGCACGTTTGCAACCGAAATTTGAAATTGTTCCAGGCAAGGAATTCGGAACACGATTCGTTGCAGCCCTGAAGGCGGATCCAGAGATACAGATGGCCTACGGCCGCATGGATGTCACGATTGACGGCTTTTTCGATGAAGCCCTGATGATCACCTATACGCCAACCGAAGATCAGGAGAATATTCCAGCAAGCGCCGGGTCCGGCTTCCTGAGCAAGGTATCGCGTCACATCTTCCGCAATCAGCTGGACTCTGATCGTGGCAAAAGCCTGCGATGGTTCGTTGAAACCGAAATCGGCCCCCGGATTGGCAGCGGAATTTCCACCCGCAGCAGCTTGATGAACGAGCCGGTGGTGACGCTGGATGACAATGATCCTTTGCGTACCGATATCCTGCATGAGTATTTTGTGTCACCGGAACGGTTCGGTGAATTTGTCGAAGCATGCCAGGATGTGATTCCGTCATCCTTCCAGCAATTGCTGAACATCACCTTGCGCTATGTCGACACCGACAACGACAGCGTGCTGGCCTACGCAACACAGCCGCGCATCGCGTCGGTCATGTTGTTCAGTCAGGAGATGTCCTTGCGTGGCGAGGAAGACATGCGCCGCATGACATCGGCTTTGATTGAACGTACATTGGCCATTGGCGGCACCTATTATCTGCCCTACAGGCTTCATGCGACAGATGCACAATTCAGGCGTGGATACGCGCGTGCCGGTGCTTTTGTGGAGGGAAAACGCAGCGCCGATCCTGATCTGGTCTTCAGGAATACCATGTGGGATCGCTATATGGCGAAGATCTAGAACGCACGACAGATCAGGACAGGAAATTGGGAATAGCAATATGACAAATCTTCGGTGGATTGCTGTAATTTACGCCATTGTGCTGCTCTTTGCGGCGAGTCTCAACTACATTCCCGGCCTGACCGACAGCCAAGGCCGGTCGTTTGGAATATTTGCCCTCGATATTTTTGACGATCTGCTGCATGTCGCCTCGGCGGCCTGGGCAGCAATTGCGGCCTATATATCGACACGCGCATCAAGGGCGTTTCTTCTATATTTTGGAATTTTGTATTTTGGTGACGGGTTTTTGGGATTGATCACGGGCTCCGGCTATCTTGATCTGGGCATCATCAATTACGGTATTCAGAACCTTCCCTTCGGCTTCAAGATTCTGGCCAATCTTCCACATCTGGCGCTGGGTGGATTCGCAATCCTGTCCGTCCTGCTTTTTGGCAGAAACGCCGATGCTTAAACGCATTGCCAGGGTCGGAAAATGGCTTGCGGTCTCGCTGCTGGTCGTTGTCCTTTTGCTTTTGTTGCCGGTTGGATACATCGAGACGTTCTGTCGGGCAGATTCCGAGCAAGACCACTATAGTACCAAAATAGCAGACCCTGATTTTCTGCGCCAGGAAGCCAACAGCTATCTGACCTATCCTGAATGGCACATTGTCTATGCCTATGAGGGATTGGCGAAGGTTCTGCAAACCCGAGACGAGCACCAGTTCGGATATATCTCCAGCATCGCGGGTTTCTGGTCGTCCTTTTGCGCATTGAACAAGGTTGCAAACCGTCACGGAGGCGGTGATTTTGACACCCGCGGAACTGTTCACACGATCGGTGTGAGCTTTACCTTCGAAATGCTCATGAAGGCCTTTTACGAAGAAACAATCGGGCGTGTGTTCGCTGCATTTCGTGGTGCAGACAAGGCTCCCCAGGATGCGTTTGCCGCCGAAATGGCCGCCGATTATGCGCAATTTCTGCATCAGGTGCCCTGGTACAAATATGATTTTGAAAATGCGGTCCAAAAACTTTGGGAACAACCGGTAACCGCATTCGCCCGTGGTTGGGAAAGGCGTCTGGCACTTGGTGGGGAATGGAAGGCAAAGGCCGCCTATGCGGGTGTCATCGCCAAGGCCGTTGAAGCCGCAGGTCAGGCGCCCTTGCGCATTCGATCTGTTGTCAATGGCATGACACGACTCGAGCTGCTGTCCATTGCCGAAGTTGATGTTGTCGAGCAGGGTGACAACCATGTGATGATCGAAACACCCCGCTACAGAAAATTTACAGGCATTCTGAGTCAGATCATCGATAGAGGCGGTCGTATTGTCGAGATCGCCGGAAACGACGAGATCCTGCTTTCGGCCATCGGTCCTGACGTTGGCGATGATCTGCAAGCCGGGGAGCTGGTGTCGCGTATCGGCCGGGACGGCCATGAGGGACAGCGCTATCTGGTCAACGTGAGGCTCGATGAATTGGCGAATATGCTACGGGTCTTGGAGCAAAAGGGTCTGACGCTTGAGCATATCTATGATTATTGAGGATGATGCCAATTGCTGCCGTTCTTCGCAAAACTAGTCAGGATTGTCCTGGTGTTGACGGCTGTTCTGCTGATCTGGTTTGGCGCCATGGCAGCTGCGATGTTCATCCCCAACAATGATTTTGCAGCGCTTGCGGTGATCCAGGACGAAACAATACTCAATCGATTGCCACAGGGAACCAGATTGGTCCGCAGCGGCAATCACACAATGGTCTTTGCCAGCACCAATCGATATTACGTGTTCGATTTATACGCCGCAGGCGCCTTGCTGGTGCTGCCATCTCTGCGCAACGGCTGCCTGGACCTGAGCAATGCCGTTACTCAGGTCCGATAGGTCTTGCAATGCAGCGGGCGAAACCCCCGCCCGTCTCAAGTCAAACAGGATGGCCACGTGCCGACGCGCCGATCAGGCGTAGGCGCCGGCGGAATAGGTCAGCTCATAACTGTGGCTGTATAGTTCGAACACGATGCCGAAGGGGTCTTCGACATAGACCATCCGGTAGGGCTTTCCACCGGGAAAATATTCGCGGACCGGCATGCGCTGCTTGCCGCCGGCCTCAACGATCCTGGCCAGCAGGCCTTCCAGGTCCGGGTCCTGAATGGCGAAGTGGAAGGTGCCGTGCTGGCGAAAGGACAGATTGTCCTGCGGGGCATGATTGCCGTCGAATTCAAACAGTTCGAAACCGATCCGGTCAGCGGTCGCCAGATGCGCAATGCGCAGACGTTTCCAGTCTGCTCCGAAAACATCGGTGCACATCTGGCCGATGTCGCTGTCGTCCTCGGTCACTTCGGTCGGTTGCATAATCGTATAGAACCCAAGAACCTGCGTGTAGAATTTCACAGCCGCGTCCAGATCCGGGACGGACAGGCCAATATGGGAAAACGTACGGGGTGTCGGTAGCATGGAATATTCCTCTCAATGCGCTGTTGAGACATAGGTATGACACTTCCAATTGCTTTTGAAATTATCATTTCAATGGATTTCAATAAGGTTTAGTAATGATGCATGTTGAACGCTCAATGGCTCGAAACCTTCACCGTGCTTTGCGAAACCGGGCACTTCACAAAGGCCGCCGATCGGCTGGCCATGACGCAGCCAGGCGTGTCGCAGCACTTGCGCAAGCTTGAAGATCAGGTCGGGCAGGCGCTGATCTCGCGTCAGGGAAAAAGCTTCATCCCGACCCCGGCAGGCGAGGCAGTATGGGCGCTGGGTCGTGCCCGCCGGGACGAGGAGCGCCAACTGCGCAAGGTGATACAGAGCGACGATGCCGATGTCGGCGAGGTCGCCATCGCCTGTTCGGGAAGCTTTGCCATGCTGCTATACCCGCAGCTTTTGCCCCTGATGCAGGCCGCACCCCATCTTGATATCCGGCTGGAGGCGATGCCGCAGGAAAGTGTTGTTCAAAATGTCCTGGAGGGACGCTTCGATCTGGGTGTGACGGATCACGCGCCAAGCCACCCGCGTCTGGACGCCACCCGGCTTGGGCGCGAGGAACTATGCCTGGTGCTTCCGGCAGATGCTTCGCCCCTGCCCATCAGCTTCGAAGCGCTGGAAGAACGTGGCTTTATCGCTCATCCTGACGGTTATGCCTATGCGGATGAGCTGTTTTCCCTGAATTTCCCCGACTTCTTCAGGGGGGCGGACCGGCTGCGCCAGCGCGGTTTCGTCAACCAGATCGGTCAGATTCCGGCGCCCGTTGCGCAGGGCATTGGCTATACGCTGCTGCCGCGCAGCGGTGTGAATGCCTATCCTGACAGGCACCGGTTGCGCGTGGCAAAGCTTGCCAGAAGCCGCCACTATGATCTTTGGACAATCTTTCGCCGTGGTCGTATTATGCCCAAAAGGGCGCTGCGCATTTCGGACCTGATCCAAAAGCTCGCGGCCCGGCTTGAGACTACATGACAGGCGCTGCCTGAGGTGGAATGAGAACGACCTTGCCCACGTGGCGTTTTTCCAGAAACGCCCGCTGCGCTGCCGCGATCTGCTCAAGCGGATAGGTCATGTAAAGCAAAGGGCGAATTTCGCCGCGCGTCACATAGGAGATCAGATTGGGAAACACCGGCTCATCCCAGCCCGTGCAACCCAGCAGGGTCAGGTCCTTGAGATAGAGGGTCCGCATGTCCAGTTCGACCATCGGTCCGGCAATGGCCCCGGAGGAGACATAGGTGCCGCCGCGCCGCAGAACCACCAGCATGGCGCCAAAACCGGGGCCAGCCACATTGTCGACCACGATATCGACGCTGCCTTCGCCCAAAAGCTGTACAAGGTCGGCATCCCGATCGATCAGTTGATCGGCGCCGATGGACCGGACCAAATCGTGTTTTGCCGCACTTGCCATTCCGATCACATGGGCGCCGCGCCGTTTGGCCAACTGGACGGCGGCAGATCCGACGCCACCCGAAGCCCCGGCAATCAGCACGCGTGATCCCCGGCTGACACCCGCCCGGTGCAGCATGTTCTCTGCCGTGCCATAGGCGCAGGGAAGGGTCGCGAGCTCGGCATCGCTCCAGTCGCAGTCGACCGCGAAGACCTCCGAAGCGGGCACCTTGACGAATTGCGCAAAGGCCCCGTCGAAATCGGACCCCATCCAGATGTTTTCCGCCGAGGCAAAGCCTTCGGGCCACATGCAGGCGCGCACCAGCACGCGGGTTCCAGGCGCGGGCGCCTCGGTGTCGTCCCCGACGGCGACAACTTCGCCGCAGCAATCGGTGCCCTGGATAAAGGGAAAGGGTGTGGCCTTGCTCCAGCCGCCATCCGCGCGCCCCTCAGATGGTGCGCCCGCGGTTTCTTGCGTTCCGGTCTTGACCGAGGCCGAATACCATCCCAGTCGTGTGTTGATCTCCGTATTGTTGACGCCTGCCGCCAGCACCCGCAACAGGACTTCGCCTGGCTGCGCAACGGGCACCGGCACGCTGCGGTAGGCAAGCTTGTCGTAGCCTCCGGTTCCCGTCGTGACGACCGCGAACATGTGGCTTGCCAGTCCCGTGGCGGCGGCGTGTTCATGATCAAGTGTCACTGGAGATTCCTTCTGATTGTCCGGTATTCAAAAATGACAGTGTATGCCAAAGCTGGATGGCAAATGAGATGCCGCCATAAAAGCGTGTTTGAATCGCTTGCGCTTCAGCTCTTCGAGCCATGAGACCATCAGTCATACAGATGCGTGCGAACGCAAACAATCGCCGCTGGCCACCACTTTAGCGTAGCAATGCGCTGTCATGACGCCATTGCCCATGATTTGCCCATGGATTATACGAGTGCATCCCTGCGTTTCTCAAGTCGTTTTCCTGCAAGGGTGTGCCATACAGGGCCTGGAATCAATCGTCGATTCCAGCCAGGAATGCCCTGTTGCGGTCAGATGAAGGATATTGAACCGATGCCTGAAAAAACTGCGGCGCCATCTGATGGCAAGGCAGGCCTTGCGCCGCCGGTCGAGCTGAAATTTCCCCATGCCCAGCCACCGCAAAACGGCAATGTCAAGGAAATTGCGCCGGGTATCCTGTGGCTCAGAATGCCGCTGCCGTTTCAGCTCGACCATGTGAACATCTATCTCATCCGCGATGGCGATGGCTGGGCGGTGCTGGATACCGGAATCAGCAATGACGTCAGCAAGCAGGCCTGGCAGCAATTGCTCGGCGGAGAACTTGCCGGTGAGAAACTGACGCGGGTCATCGTCACCCATTTCCATCCGGACCATATCGGTCTTGCCGGCTGGCTGTGCGCGCAGCACGATATTCCGCTGCTGACCAGCTATTCGGCCTATCTGGGTTGCCAGAACCTGTCTCTCGATCCCAAATCGCTGGAATCCAGGCAGAGTTTTGATTTCTACATGCAGCACGGCATGAGCGAAGAGACTGCCACGCTGGTCAGCACGCGCGGTCACGAATATCTGCACCAGGTCGAACCGCTTCCCACGACCTATCTGCGCTTGCTGTTGGGCGACATGCTGACAATTGGTGAAAGACGCTTCAGGGTCCTGAGCGGCGACGGCCATGCGCCCGAGCAGATCATGCTCTATTGCGAAGAGGACAGGCTGTTTTTTGCCGCCGATCAGGTCATTGCCAAGATTTCACCCAATATCAGTGTCTGGGCCGGTGAACCCAATGGTGACCCGCTGGGGCACTATCTGCGTTCGCTTCGCTGGCTTGCCGCCGAGATGCCGGCAGATGTTCTGGTGCTGCCGGGACATCAATTGCCCTTTTATGGCCTGCACACAAGATGCGCAGAACTGGTCAGGCATCATGAATTTCGCTGCGATCAGATCATGAGCGCTTGCGCCGAGCGCCCAAGAACGGTTGCAGAACTCGTGCCCGTGCTGTTTCCTCGCCCGCTGGATCCCCACCAGATGAGTTTTGCCTTCACCGAAACGCTGGCCCATGCAAACCGGCTGGCGCGCCGCGGCGACGTGGAATGGGGGAAACAGGAAAGCAAAACGCTGTGCCGCCTGAAAGAATAGAGCGGATCTACGTCAGTACCACGGGGTTTTGGCCGAAATAGTAGGCATAACATTAACGATCTTTAATTATAGTTCAGGTCCACGCTGATGGTACAGGGTCACGTGTTTCATGAATAGGCAGGCGATTGCCTGATTACTGATTGGATGTCTGACATGTCAGGGAATTTGAAGGAAGCCGTTCGGGTCCTCGCGGCGCTTGCCTTGCCTCGGGCCATCAGCGATCGGGCCAGCGCGCTCAGGGGCACGGCCTTTATGGCGCGCTCAGCCATGCGGTCCTGGTTTGGCGGAAAACAGCCCTTTGTATTGGTCAATATCGGTACCTGCGATGGCGTTCTCTACGATGATGTGACGCCCTGGCTGCACCGCATTCGAAATTCACGCGCGGTGCTGGTCGAACCCATTCCCTATAATTATACCCGTCTTCGCAAAAATTATCCTGATGCCGACCGGCACGTCATTGAACCGGTGGTCATCACCCGCGAAGCCGGAACGATGATGATGCGAACCTTTGACGAAACGGCACTGGAAGCGGGCACTCTGCCGATGGAATTTGTCGGTTGCTCTTCCGTCAAGGATACCAATCTGGTGTCCGGCATGGATGCCTGGGGAGAGCAGGACCCGAATTTCCAGAATTTTACCGAGCATCTCAAGGAGATCGAGGTTCGCTCCGAGCGACTGGAAACCATTTTGCAACGCAACGGCGTTGATCACATTGATGTCTTTCTCGTCGATTGCGAGGGGGCGGACTGGGAAGTTTTCGAACAGCTTGATCTTCAGCGCTGGCATCCGGCCATGATCAAGATTGAAATCGGCTCCCTGACGGCAGAAGATGTCGGCAATACCCTCCTCAAGCTCAAACGCGCAAAATACCGTATAGGCCTCAATGCAGAAGACGTCTGGGCCTTTGCCGCCTAGGTGTCCTCGTAAAGAGCTCACGAGTTCGTCGTTTTCAACCTGTATCGCGTCCCACGGCCCTCGCCGATCCGCTCAAAGCGCTTCAGCCCAACCAATTTCCTGATGGATGCTTCGATCGTTCTTTGCGGGTAGCCCAAAGCAGCGACGGCATCTTTGCGACTGAATTCCATCGGGGTTTGTTGTTGCGGCCACTGCCATAAAGCAAGTTGTTTTTCAGACAGAAAATCTTCGATGCGATCCTCTTCGAGAAGAGCCGGGTCATTTCACCATCACACATGGGTTGCATGTGATTTAATGTGAGTTCATGTGAGAAATATCCGGCATTTTTTGAAAGTCAGACAAATCCCGCAATGGCTGCTCTTCTGGCCGGGAACAGGCTGGGACTTTTCGGGTAATGACCTCCATGCACAAACGGCTTCGATACGAGCTTTCTCGCATCCTGAAAATCGTGCCATATATGTAAGTGTCGGTCCACAAAGAAGTTGAATGATATGAATCGTTTGTGATTCCATGCCGTTGATTTGATTCGACGATGGGATGGAAGCGATGTGGACGAAAGCGAACCGTGGGAAATACAATCGGGATGGTC
>Ga0208648_1001541_pt1 | contig 18302 bp, 14 predicted proteins | sample AntAceMetag02UKL_FD_184772 | JGI IMG/M metagenome (GOLD analysis project Ga0208648, IMG submission 184772) | Saline lake microbial communities from Ace Lake, Antarctica - Antarctic Ace Lake Metagenome 02UKL (SPAdes) (version 2) | ecosystem: Environmental > Aquatic > Non-marine Saline and...
CTGATTTAAACCTGTCAGGGTATCTCATGTCAAGTTCCTCTGCCCCCAAAACAGAGAACAAAAAGGGCGATTTTTTCGCGCGCCCATGGGAGCCCCCCTCGAGGGGGGCTCCCATGGGCCAGTCACCTCGTCAGGTGACAACTATTCTGACACAGGGGGCAACGGCCGGCACCAAGAGATGGAAAAAAGATGGGCGTGCAGGTTTGAGAAAACAATCCAGGGAGTTATGGTACAAGGACGAAACTTTCCAGATTGCCGGCTGATAATGGAAGGATAACCTTCGAACCTTGAACCTGTGAACGGTTACTGTTTATCATATTCGTCTGTAAGCAAACGAGCGGGTATCGTCAGAAAGGGGCTCCGTGAGTGAAAACCTTAAAGAATGAGTTTAATGGGTTTAATGCATTAATCAGGAGGCAGCACCAATTACTACTATCTTTTTCGATCCGGCTTGACAGTAAGAATATGAGGGATTAAAATGATCTGAATTCTAGTCGACCAAAATGGAGGTCCGAAAAATGGAGACATTATCCCTCTCTGAGGCAAAGATAAAACTTAGTCGGCTTATAGATAGGGTCAATACTACGGATGAGGAGATCGTTATTACAAAGAACGGTCGTCCCGCCGCGGTCCTTGTCAGCCCGGATGAATTTGAGGGTTGGAATGAGACCCTTTTCATCCGTTCCGATCCTGGTTTTCTAAGAGAGATCAAGAAGGGTATCAGAACGTTAAAGCAAAACAAGGCAAAACTCTACACTCTTGAAGAACTTTTCAAGGAATAAGCAGGATGCCTATGTATAAGCTTAGAGTCCCCGATCACCTGGCCGAATTTATTCTGGGCCTCCACCCTGAAATAAAGAGGAAGATCAAAGGCTCGCTCAAGAATATTGCCACGGAACCCAACTCCGGAAAGCTTCTGAAAGAAGAATTAGAAGGGCTGAGAAGCTTCCGGGTTAGCAGGTTCAGAATCGTTTATCAAATAGCCGAGCCAAGAGAGATTCAGATCATTGCAATCGGGCCGCGTGAGCGAATATATGAAGAGACCTACCGTCTCATCAGGAAGGAGAGTAAGGGGATCTCAAAAAAATAGCTGTTATATCTGTATCATCAACTTATTTATTTTCCTATGCCCGTCCCCCAACCGCGCTGGATTAGGGTTGTATCGGCTGTCCGGCTAATTGCATCAAAAAATCACAATAATGCTGTCTGTGTTGAGTTATTTACTTTTTTACGGATGTCCCCCGGATTCCTTGAATCAATGAAGGTCGTACTTCTTGATCTTGGAGGCGAGGGTCTTTCTGTTGATTCCGAGGATGTTTGCAGCTTCGGTCTTTTTCCCTTTTGTTCTCTTGAGCACAAATGTGATATACTCGTTTTCCAGTTCCTCAAGGGTCAGGGGTTCTTCGGAGAACATCTGTAGTTCCCCCTGTCGCTGTGTAATAAAAGAGGGTAGATTCCGGACCCGTATCACGTCGGTGTCTTCGAGGATGAGTATCCGTTCCATAGAATGTTCAAGCTCCCTCACATTTCCGGGCCAGGCATACTCCGTTAAAATGTCCATCGCCTCCGGTGATACCTCTGGGAGTGATTTCTTCATTTTCCGACTCAGTTTTTCCAGAAAATGCTGGATAAGGAGAGGGACATCCTCCTTTCTTTCCCTCAGAGGGGGGAGGTGTATCGGCACCACGCTCAGTCGGTAGTATAAATCCTCCCTAAAACTCCCTTTCTGTATTGATTCTGAAAGTTCACTGTTGGACGCAGATATGATTCGTATATCAAGGTTGATCTTCTGTTGGTCACCAACCTTCATAAATTCACGTTCCTGGATGACCCTGAGGAGCTTGGCCTGGATTTTCAAACTCAGGTTTGCAACCTCATCAAAAAAGAAAGTGCCGTGGTTGGCCAATTCAAAGAAACCGTGCTTGGTTTGATGGGCGCCCGTAAAAGAGCCTTTGACGTGTCCAAAAAGTTCACTTTCAAGGAGGGTTTCCACAAGCGAGGAACAATCAACTGCCACGAATTCTTTGTCTTTACGAAGGCTGTTGGCGTGGATTGCCTGGGCCACTAATTCCTTGCCTGTGCCGCTTTCACCGGTGATTAGAACCGTGCTATCGGTTGGCGCAACCTTAAGTATCTTCTCAAATATCTTCTTCATGGGCCGGCTTTGGCCGATAATGAGTTTCTTAGTTGAGTTTATTTCCAGGCCATTGCTGTCCGTGGCGGATTCTTGGGATGGTATAGTGCCAAGGCTCGTCTTTTGTAAGGCAGCTTCCAGATCATCAAGGCTGAAGGGTTTGACGAGATAGTCTAAGGCCCCGAGTTTTGTACAGTGAACAGCAGAGTCAATTGAGGGATATCCTGTTATCATGATTACATCTGTTTCCGGGTATTGGGCATGTATCTGTTTGAGTAGTGTGATACCGTCCATGTCCGGCATCCGAATATCTAACAAAACCAGGTCAAATGACTGAATCCTTAGATAATTGAGAGCCTCTTCTCCGCTGGCAGCCAACTGCGTGGCCATCCCTTTGTTGTTGAGTGCCCTACTGATGCCGTTTCGTACAACGGCTTCGTCATCAACGATCAGTACCTGATGTATATCTTTGGCGTGTTTCATACCTTGACGTGGATAAATCGGAAAAAAGTGCCTAAAGTTTGAAGTTTGGAGTACCTAAAGGTAACTTCTCAATAATTCCGGGCGAATCAACTGGATTCCCGCTTTCGCGGGAATGACTAAATGAGCTAAGTTCCCGTCATTCCCGCGAAAGCGGGAATCCAGGGATGTGGCATACCAAAGCATTTACCCGAACTTATTGAGAAGTTACCGATAAAAATTTGAAAATCGGACTTTTTACGAACCACCAAAGTTGATAGTTGTTTTTCTTTAGATCCGCCGGAGACGTACCAGCCCGCCACAGAACCGCCAGGTAAATGCTTGCTCGCCTTTGGCGAGTTCGCGTTCATCATCCATCAAATATCCAGTATCCAGTATCCAGCATCCAGGATCAAGTAATCATAGGAAGAAGAATTCTAAAGGTAGTTCCCTTATCTATAATACTCTGTACATCAATGGTACCGTGATGCGCTTCAATCACCCCTTTTACAATTGCCAGGCCGAGTCCCGTGCCTATCACCTGACGGGTTTTGGGATGTTTAACCCGGTAGAACTTATCAAAAATTTTGGGCAATTCTTCAGTGGGGATTCCCACACCTGTATCCTCGACCTTTACTTCCATGTATTCGGCCAAACCCTGTGCGGTGATCGTTACCCGGCCCCCTTCGGGAGAATAGTTAATGGCGTTGCTGATGAGGTTGTTGAAGACGTCTTCAATATTTTTTGGGTCAGACTGAACCGGTTTCAGGTCTTGGCAGGAATGGGTGAGAGTGATGCCTTGTTTTTGGGCCCTCGGTCCCATTAGGGCCACGATATCCTCTATGATCCGGCCGATATCCGTGGGGACCTGGTGCTGGACATATTTCCCCGCTTCGATTTTTGCCACGTCAAGGAGATCGTTAATGAGATCGAGCAGGGAATCGATTTTATTCATTCCCCTTTGCACAAAGTCTTGTTGTTTTTCAGCAAGTGGGCCTGCCAATCCCTCTAAAAGAACACTGTTTAGCTGTCTGATGGAGACAAGGGGGCTGCGAAGTTCGTGGGCTACCATATTGACAAAATCAGATTTCATTTCGTCAAGCTGCTTAAATGCCGTTATATCCTCCAGAACGGTCACGGTTCCGGCAACGGCCTTGTTGGGGCCGAGGGCAGGAGCCGAAATGGCCCGCAGGGCAGTGGCCCCTACATTGATTTCCTGTGATACAGACTCATCTTCCGGGGATTCCCCAGATAAAATCTGTTTAAGGGTGTCTATGAGCGACTCTTTATGAATGATTTTGCCGATCGGGGCAGGGTTTTCTACTTCTTCTGATATTTCCATCAATCGCATCAAGGCAGGGTTGTGGAGGACTACTTCCAAGTTACGGTTGGTTACCATGACGCCGTTGGCCATCTGTTTGATAATCGTTTTCAGCCGGCTCTTTTCAAGGTTTAGATCGTAAAGATTCCGAATATTCTCCTCTTTAAACTGCTCAGCCTTCTGCTCTAACCGTCTCTTTTCAGCAGCCCGCGTGATCGTCAGGAGAAACTGGTCTATCTGGAAGGGCTTGGTTATGAAATCATAGGCACCATTTTTCATACATATGACTGCCGTATCAACGGTTCCATGCCCCGTGATAATAATAACCGGTATGTCCGGGTATTTTTCCCGTGCAATTTCCAGAACCTTCTCACCGCCTATAATGGGCATCTTGAGGTCAAGAAGGATGATGTCTATGAGTTCTTTAGCTAAGATGTCAAGGGCTATTTGACCATTTTCAGCGGTAATAACCTCATAGCCCTTACCGGTTAGAACCCGATGGCACCCATCTCTGATCGCCTTTTCATCGTCTATCACTATGATTTTGATTGTCTTATTCATAATTCATCCGATCCCACGAAAACGGATCTCTCTGATAATTCATCATTTAGCCCTGTGAAAACAGAATGGTCTGTTGACTCATCCAATCCCACAAAAACAGGTTTGTCCGTTTGTGCCTCATCAAATTCCAAGGGGAGTTCAATGGTAAAGGTTGTACCCCCGCCTGGGGGACAGTCAAAGCCAATCGTTCCCCCATGAAGCTGAATAATATTTTGCGTAATACTCAAACCAAGACCGGTACCTTTTCCCACAGGTTTGGTAGTAAAAAAGATGTCAAAGATCTTATCTCTTAACTCCACCGGGATTCCCGGTCCCGTATCGGAAACCTTGATGATAAACCGCGAATTGTCCGGTTGGTAGTTGGCAACAATCTTAAGCATTCCCTTCTCTTCCATTGCGTGAGCAGCGTTGATAAAGAGATTGGCGAAGACCTGTTGCAGCTGTCCCATATCACCGGCCATCTCAGGTATGTCAGGCTCGATTTCGGTTGTGACCCGGATGTCTTGAAAAAGGACCTGGTTGATGAGCAGGTTAAGACACTGATTAATGAGATATTCCAGGCTGAATGAAGATGTCTGCCCGATGGACTGCCGGCTGAATTCCAGCAATTCTGCAACAATTCTTTTGCAGCGAAGGGTTTGATTGATGACCTCCTGGATATCGTTCAGATACCTGGGATCGTTCTGAAGCTCCTCCTTAAGGAGCTCCGCATAAATAAGGGCCCCGGCCAAGGGGTTATTGATCTCATGAGCAACACCGGCGGCCATTCTACCAACAGAGGCTATTTTTTCCGATTGGACCAATTGGAGATGTGCATCCTCCAAGTCCTTGCGCATCTTGAGGATCTCCCGCATGTCGGTAAACACCCCAACGCTTCCAACCTCTTTATCGTTTATTGTAATGATAGAGGCCGAAAGCGTCACCGGCACCTCTTTACCGTCTTTGGTGGTAATAGACATACTGGTTGGATTCAGTTTGCCTAAGAGGCCGTGCTGGTCGCTGCGCATCTTTCTCATGTTTTCTCTGGCCACATCCATATTGTAAAAGCTGCTGAGATGTCCCTCTTCCATGATTCCTGTGCTTGTATACCCGGTCAGGTTTTCCATCCCTTCGTTGAAGATAAGGACGTTTCCTTTCGTATCGATCACGACGATTCCATCTACGGTGCTCTGGATGACGTTTTGAAAGAAGCTGTTGGACTTCTGGGACTCGTGTTCAAGCATGATTCTGTCGGTCACGTCTCGCGAGGCCTCAAGCATCTGAACCATTTCACCTTGTTCGTCAAAAATGGGTGCAACAGTGATTACATCAAAACGGGTTTCACCATTTTCATCCATATATTCCTTGATGGTGCTGAAAGAACCCTTTTCTTTCATATCCTCCAGCCGATCCTCTAAATAACAAATACTCCCGGTCTCCTTGCATCGTTTGTCAAGGCCATATCTCGCTTCATAGCAGTGACTTTCCAAGATGTTCTCTCTGTTGAGATGAAACTCTCTCAAAAAAGTCAAATTAACGGTATCCACCGTGAAATCCAGGTTGACCACCATAATCCTGTAGGGGAGTGAATCGAGTATGGTCTGGGAATATTTTTTCCCCTTTTCCTTCTTTTCCAGATTCTCTCTCTCGAGTTCATATTTTTCCGTCTCAATCTGGATGAGATCCCAGAGGAGCCTTGCACCCATATGGTCTATGATAGAGACGCCAGGGGGCGTTACTTTGGCTATCTCTTCTCTTACCTTGGATGATCCCGTAAGTTCTATGATCAGATTCAATCCGTCCAAATCAGAAAGATCCCGGATATTGGTAGTTGTAAGAAGATTCAATTCCCTTGCATAGCAAAGGCCTGGCGCTTTGGGATTCCTATCCGCCACGCCTAATATCTTCATCTTAAGTCTTGCCTGACGATCCTTATCCAAGACCTTGAGCAGGTTACTGCAGGCCTTTCCGCCCCCGACAATCGCCACATTCAGGGATGATCTGGCCTGTTTTCCACGGATGAGTCTGACGGAATCACCAAATCCTTCAGTCTCCTTTTTAATGGAAGAGGGTTTCATTTACGGTTCCTCAAGATTTTTTCAGGCGAAGGGATACCTTTGCTTCGAGATGCCTGACTATCTTTTGCAGGGACCCGCCCTGCTTGACAGGTCCTGAATTATTCCATCCCTTCAATAGCGCCTCTTTCTTCTTATCTCGGAATTCTTGTACACTGGAGGCCATGGACTCCCACAGGAACAGTTTTTGGAGAATGTGACGTTCGGCTGCTGAAAGGTCTTTATTTGTATCGAAGGTTTGACCGTTTTTCGTTGTGATAATCATAACTGTGCTTCATTATGGATGTTTTTATGAGGAATTCAAGAAAAAAAGCCCGCAAGAGCAATAACCGATCGATCTTGCGGGCCGAAGTTAAGTACCGATATGTCTATTCTGTTAGACAGTTGGTCTGGGCAGAACTCCTGCCCTTTCAGCTATCTCGGGCACCTTATGTTCCCATTCAATGGCCATTAGGTGAACGCCTGCCACCCCCTCCATCTCCTTGAATTCTTCAATCTGTTCTAAAACAAACTTGATCCCTTCTTCGGCTGCTTTTCCTTTTCCGGCCCCTCTTAACCGTTTGACCAAAGAGTCAGGCACATCCATACCAGGCACCTGCCTGGCCATGTAGAGGGCCATACCAACGCTCTTCATGGGGGTGATTCCAGCCAAAATATAGCATTTCTCGTGAAGCCCCATGTCAACGGCCCTTTTCATGAATTCCCTGAATTTATCCATGTTGTAGATACACTGCGTCTGGATGAAATCAGCCCCTGCTGAAATCTTTTTGGCTAAACGGTAAACGCGGAAATCGAAGGGCTCAGCAAAGGGGTTAGAGGCCGCTCCAATAAAGAGTTTGGGTGGTACGTCGATATCCTGGCCGTTTAGAAATTTGCCTTCATCTCTCATGGTCTTAACCGTATAGATCAATTGCATAGAGTCAATGTCAAAGACATTCTTGGCCTCAGGATGGTTACCGAATTTCTGATGGTCTCCGGAGAGACAGAGCATATTCCTGATGCCGAGAGAATAGACCCCGAGGATATCGCTCTGTATAGCCAATCGGTTTCGATCGCGACAAACCATCTGAAAATTGGGCTCAAGCCCTTCCTGTAAGAGGATAATGGAAGCAGCCCAACTGGACATTCGGACGACAGCGGTCTGATTATCCGTAACATTTACGGCATCCACACAGCCTTTCAGGTGTCCAGCTTTTTCTTTCAGGTGTTCCACGTTCGCGCCCTGTGGAGGCCCACATTCACCGGTAAAAGCGAAGTGTCCAGCCCTTAAGACCTTTTCCAGATTGCTTCCTGATTTATATTCGCTCATTTTACCAGTTCCTCCCTGATCATTCTCCTTGGTCCGCCGTCCCGGGCCGTGATCCAGCTCTTGGGTGGCTTGAATTCAATAAGTTCATCTAAGCGGTCCTGTTCCATCATCTTCCTTACAATGAGATCCCATACACATTCCACATCCTTAGATATCTCGCATTTCCCGTTGGAAGAGCCACCGCAGGGTCCATTGAGGAGACTCTTTGAACACCGGGCAATTGGGCAGAGGCCGCCAAAGTAGTGGACCACGCAAGTTCCACAACCTGCGCACCGTTCGGACCAGATGCCGTGCTCTTCAGCGCCGCCCATAAATTGGGTGTTTACCCCAGGGAATATCCTGGAGGAGGGGTATCGCTCGGAGAGGAATTGGGGTCCTACTCCGCAGGCAATGGAAATAACCGCGTCATAGTCACCGATCATATCTTTGAGTTCATCCACATATTCCGGATCACACTGGCGTTCAAGCGTATGCTCTCCCACCTCTATCTCACGGCCCAGTTTTTTCCTGGAAATTCTTATGCTGGATGCCAGAATAGCGACCTCCTTTGCTCCTCCCACGTTACAAACTGTAACGCAGCCCTTACACCCAACGACAAGGATTCTATTAGAATCCTTCACCATCTCAAGTAATTCCTTGATAGGTTTTGGTTCTGCAACAATCATTCTCTATACCTCGCAGCGTTTCAAAGGTTTTATGCCTGCAGAAAGGGTCCTAATTCCTTAATCTTGTTGACCATCTCATAGGCTACTTCCACAAACTCTTGGCCCTTGCCGGCACTAAGGTTAAAAACATCTATTCTATCCGGCTCTATGCTGAGTTCTTCTAAAATCTTCTTGACATGTGTGACCCTCTTGGTCGCCTTGGCAATACCGCTGACGTACTGACAGCTATCTTCCTGGCACCCGGCCACATAAACACCGTCCGCACCTTCCTCAAAGGGCTTGAGAAGATGCAGGATCTCGACACGGCCGGTGCAGGGAATTTGGATTATTTTTACATTGTCCGGTAACGCTTTTTTCATGCCTTCCGCTACATTAGCCGCAGATGAGGCACAGTTGGAACAGCAAAAAGCGACTATTTGGGGTTTAAAGTCATTCATATTACCGTCTCCCTATTATAATTGACTATTGATCCCGCGATGCGCGGGATTGACTATTGAATATTGATGGTTCATTAAAATCAGTAGTCAATGAGAATTTATGTCGCCAAGAGAACTGACGGGGCTTGAGTCAGCATCTGGTCGCTGCATGTAGACATGATAATGGCCTTTCCGGGACACTCGGCCACGCACATGCCACAACCCTGACAGAGACCTGGATCGATGTAGGCCGCTCCTGTTTCATGGTCTATCACCGGGACATTAAAAGGGCATGTCCTGACACAGGTGCAGCAGACAGCACATTTTTCAGCCATAACCTCGGCCACCAAACCCCCAACCTGGATCGTATCCTGAGTAAGTATTTCCAGGGCACGGCCAGAGGCTGCCTTGGCCTGGGCAATACTCTCGACCGTGTCTTTAGGATATACGGCAAGGCCGGCAACATAAATCCCTTTGGCGCTTGAATCTACGGGCTTGAGTTTCTCGGGCGACTCAGCAAAAAAACCGTTGCTGTCGAGATTTATCCTGAAGATATCTGCCAATTCCTGGTTGTTTGTCCCTACAATTGCCGTTTGAAGGGAGACAAAATCGGCCTCGAAGGTGATCGATTCCTGAAGGACTTGATCATACACCACCACATTGAGCCTTTTCTGGCCGTCTATGGGGTGGAGTGAGGGTTTTTTATCAACCTCGTACCTTATGAAAATAACCCCCTTCTCTCGCGCCTCTCTGTACAGATTCTCTCTTTCACCAAAGGTGCGCATGTCTCGATAGATGATATAGATATTCATGTCAGGATTTTTGGCCTTCAGGTCTACAGCGCTGCGAACAGAAAAGGTACAGCAGATGTTGCTGCAATGGGAACAGCTTGAGTCTCGAGAACCCACGCACTGTATGAATACGGCGGTGTCAGCTCCCTCTATGGATGAGGGATCTTCCATCATTTTCTGCTCCAGTTCGGACCACAGATAGACTTTTTCATGCTGGCCGTAGAGATATTCTTGTGGCCTTGTGGGATTACCGCCTGAGGCCAATATGGTTACGCCGTGGGAGAACTCCACGCTCTCTCCCTTTTTGTCGAGAATTGTGACGAAGTTTCCTGGGAACCCCCTGTTTCCCTTGACCTTTGTTTCGGTCATTAGAGTGATGTTTTTATCCTGATTAACGGAAGCGATAAGTCCTTTGAGGTACTCCTGGGTATCATAACCCTGCCATGTCCTCCTCACGTGGAGGCCATGTCCTCCGAGTTCTTTCTCTTTTTCCACTAATGTTACGGAATATCCCTCCCTTGCAACGGCTAAGGCGCTCTCAAGCCCGGCAACACCGCCCCCAACAACAAGGGCGCTTTTTACGACCGGAATTTCCCTCAGAGAGGGCGGAGAAATGAGGAGCGCTCGGGCTGCACCCATACGAATTCGGTCTTGAAGCTGGATAGCGGATGTCTGCGGGTTCATTGCCCTAAGGTCCACAAGATCATAAAGGTAGGGGTTCAGACCTGCTGATTTAAGGGACTCTTCAATGAGGCCCTTATGTATAACCGGTGAGCAACTCGCAAAGAGCAGTCTGTTGGCGCCTGTCTCTTTAAGCTTATCGATGAGGGTGTCTAAAATATTACCCTCAATCCGTGAGGCGGCCTTAACTCCAAGGGTTTTCAGCGCATATCCCTCAATCTCGGCCCCCAGTTCAGGTGCCATGCCAGGGCATAAGTGATAAGCAAGGAGGATTTCGGGGTCTTTGTCCGCGGCTTCAGAGGCATTCGGGTATTCCCTTGGGGCGGCAAAAGGTTCAGGTGACAGGATCGACCCAATCTCTGATGCGGTCGCTGTCGCCTGTACCAGGGACTGGCCAATGTCATGAGGCCCGCTTAGACCACCGCAAACGAAAATGCCAGGGACATTGGTCGATACAGGCTTGAAGGGCTCGGTGCTTACGAAATGATCGGCGGTCAGATTGACACCAATTTTATTGGCTAACTCAACCGCTTCTCCTCCCGGTCTGACGCCCACTGAGAGGACTACCATATCAAAGGATTCTTCTTCAAGGTGCCCACTCTCATCCGCATATCTAATCAAAAGGTCATCGCTTTCAGGAACAGTATCAACCGTGTGAACCCTGCTGCGAATTAGCCTGACATCTCTATCAATAGCACTGTTGAGATAGTCTTCGAAACCCTTTCCATGGGTTCTCATGTCCATATAAAAGATGGTTGTCTCGATATCTTCGTCAAATTCTTTGGTATTCACCGCTTCCTTAAGCGCGTACATGCAACAGACGGAAGAGCAGTAGGGAGCGTCGCACTGGTTTATGTCCCTTGAGCCCACGCATTGCAGCCAGGCTATTTTAGCCGGTGTCTTGCCATCAGAAGGCCTTTTCAAAATACCCGCTTCGGGGCCAAGAGGTTTTTGAATCTGTTCGTATTCCACGCTGGTGATAACATTTGGAAACTGTTCATGGGGATATGTCTCATGCCCTGCGGGGTCAAATGTTTCAATACCAGCGGCAAGGACCACAGCTCCCACTCTTAGTTCCTTCTTTTCACTTTCTGTTTCAAGGGTAACGCTGAAATTGCCAAAGTCTCCGGCAAGCCCCGATACCTTTGTATTCAACATTACACCGATATTGGGGTCCTGTTCGCAGGCGGCAATTCGTGGATCTACTTTGCAGCATGCGCAGAGTGGATAGATCCGGTGAAGATTGGGTATCATACCACCTAAAGAGCCAGCATGCTCGATTAGATGGACTCCATAGCCCGCATCAGAAAGGGAAAGGGCTGCTTGAATCCCGGCAATCCCCCCGCCGATAACCATCACAGGGCCTTTTGGTTTTTCTTGACTCATAACGTTTGTCTCCTGCTTGTTGACTGATTAGTTTTGGAAGAAATTATATTCTTAGCTGAGCCTTCTTGTGAAATATGTTACATGCCATAATGCTTACTTCAGTGTCAAGGAAAATGTTGTAATATCCGATTTCGTCTACATCTGAAGGTTAGCATTCATGTAAAAAGTCCTTTTTACATGGATTTAGGGATTTCGGAATTTAGGAATTGCGAATTAATATCAGTAGTTAGCTCTAATGGGAGCAACTTCTCAATAAGTTCGGGTAAGTGCTTTGGTATGTCACATTTCTGGATTCCCGCTTTCGCGGGAATGACGGGTACTTAGCTCATTTAGTCATTCCCGCGAAAGCGGGAATCCAGTTGATTCGCCCGAACTTATTGAGAAGTTACTAATGGGATTGCGATAGATTCCTAACTCTTTAACTTTTTATGAGTTCATCAAGATTACAACTTATTTTAGAGTTCTAAGTCCCTTTTCTTTTCCACTCGACTATCTGGCGAGTATTTGTATAAGCTAACAAAATTATATAGGCTTTAACAAAAGATTTTGGCCTTTAACCAACTGGAGATATGAGACAAACTCTTCGCAAGATGCGGTCAACTTAGAAATTGAGAAATTTAGGGATTAACTTTGATAAAATGCCTTCAATTCCTTAATCCCTCAATTCGCAATTCTTCATATAGATGGAATCCATGATTGAATATATCCTATGGTTTCTCCTCGTTTGCGCGGTCCTTTTTGTCGTAGTCGGCCTGTGGATGGCCATTTATTTGTGGCTTTCTCCCCATGTGGAACAGCCTGATGGGAAGGCGCGTATTACAGGGGATTGCAGGGATACCATGGAAATTTGTCTGAAGTTCAAGGAGGATAGAGTTGCAGAGAGTTCGCACTGGACCGATGGATGCGCCTACAGCTTCAACTGCGTGTGTTCTGCCGCAGACCTTGCCAAGGGGAGAACTCCCGACGAGGTCTTGGAAATCGATGCAGATCTTATTCAAAAATCGGTGGGCGGGCTCCCGGAAGATCACCTGCATTGCGCGCGTTTGGCTGCCGAGACTTTGCAGGCTGCCTTGGATGACTTTATGCGGAAGTCGCAGAAGGGAAAAGCAGATCCGCAAACAACCTGATTTTCCGAAGAGAGATCTATCCGGAGGTTTTTCGTTGTCATATCTATGCTTTTGCTTGACATATACGGGCTTTTGTAGGATTTAGGAATTTAGGGATTTAGGAATTGAAGGAGGATAGGCCAATGCAAGAGATAAATAAAGCGTTAACGAGCGGCTTATTTCGTGGCTTCTTAACTCTGTTGGTTTCACTGCTCATGGTTTCATGCGCTTCCATCCCTGAATTGCAGGTTCTTTATAAGCTTCCGCCCCCTTCAAAACAACTGAAAGGGCGGTTAGTGGTATTGACGGTTGATGATGAGCGGGCATCAAAGACGGTCCTGGGAAAAGGGGCAAAAGAGGAATTTAAGGGATTTTCAGGCAACATCTCCTTGAGCGTCGCTGATTATAATGACAAGGAATTAAAGGTGGGGATATTTAACGCCCCTGATCTGATGAGGGAGGCATTCAAAAGAAAACTGGAAAACTTAGGAGTGGGGGTTCTCCCCGAAAAAACGTTAGGCAAACTCGAATTAGTGATCGTCCTAAAGGAATTTTCCCTTGATGTTGTGGGCCGGGAATGGGTGGCCAAGATGAGCTACGAGGCCAGACTGACAACACCGAAGGGCGCGGTGGCAACCCAGTTTGTTAACGGGCAGGCCGAACGTTATAAGTTGTTTGGACGCGACAGCGCAGATACCCTCATGGGAGAAATCTTCACAGATATGGTAAATGCATTGGATTTGGCCAGGCTATTTAAGCAGGCCGGTGGTTAATTCGCGGACGATATAGTGATAACCGCTACTTGCCTCCCGGGAACAATAACATCCATAATCCCAGAATGACAAATAGCGCGCCTGCACCCATTTTGATATAGTTTGGAGGGACCAGTTTAGCCAGGGCGGAGCCAAAGAGAACGGCTAATAAAGATGTCAATATGAGAGCGCCTGCAGATCCTAAGAATACAGCTAATCGCGTTTTGCTTTCAGCGGCAAAGGCAAAGGTTGCCAGTTGAGTCTTGTCACCTAATTCAGCTAAGAATATCATTCCAAATGTTGTAAACATAACCTTCAAATCCATTTTACCCCTCCAAAAATTAATATGTATTAACCCTGATGAACTCGTAAAAAGTCAGAAAGCACCCGTTATTGTCATTTCCGTGAAAACGGGAATCCAGGAAAATTAATCCCGCTGGCGGGAGTGACGGCCTTGGAGACTTTTTACGAGACCATCAAACTTAGGCACTCACATTTCTGGGGTGAAATTTTGACTCATTGCGTGCCTATAAAAAAGGGCCTAAACCGGGTTTCGTCTGTCATCAAGGCCTGTTCTATCTCTCTTAACAGTTTTTCCTTATTTTCCGGAAGGTGACCTGTAAGATTAATATAGTTGGTGTAATGGTCACTGATTAAATGGGTGTTACATTCGAGATTCTTTAGGAGTTCTCTGGTCTCCATGAGTACCTGGTGAGGAGAAAGAGGTTGAAACAGCCCCTTTTTGATCTGATGCAACAGGAGTGTATTGACCTTAGGGACCAGGGTTCGGAGCCTCACAAAGTCAGGCTCGATGGCGTTCAGGACTTCGGCCGTGGCCGCGGCGTGCTCCTTTGTCCGCTCAAGTCCTCCCAGACCAAGAACTACATATTCACTGAGTTCTATCCCTGCTTCCTTCACAAATCGACCTGCCTCCACATGTTCTGAGGCGTTTGTTCCCTTTTTGACCCTTCTCAGTATCTCGTCATCCCCGCTTTCAAGCCCCACATGAATTCTGCTCAAGCCTCCCGTTTTAAGCGATTTCAACTCCTGCGCTCCCTTCCTGGCAATGTATTGCGAAGATCCATAGACAGTGATCCTTTTAAGCAATGGAAACTTCTCCGTGGCAAAGAGGCAGATATAAGATAGATCTTTCGCAGGCATAGCGATAGTGTTCCCTGCTGGAAAGAACAGGGTTCGTACCCTGCCGCCATACATCTTCCGTGCCTCAGTAATATCCTCACAGATCTCTTGGACCGGTCTCACCCTGTAAGCAGGACCTTTCTTATAGACCATACAGAATGAGCATTTGTTGTGCGGGCATCCGACAGTTGCTTGAATCAGCAGGCTGTCTGCCTCACTCGGTGGCCGGTATATCGGGCCTTCATAACGCAAAACAGCAGTCCTCACGTTTATCAGAGTTCTATGTTAAACTATTTGGTTCAAGGTTGGTGGTCTCGCAAAAAGTCGAAGTCTTTCAGACGATGGAGTCTCACAAGCTCAAATCAGTCAATGCATAGTCCACTCCTCTTGATACAAGCTGATTTTTTCGTCATGGACGACGTGTCACGGACGCAGAATTGTCGAATTGCTTATACGGACTATAAGCAATGGTTAGGCCTTAGATAGTACCTCAAGTGGGATAAGATCCTCATTGGATGCAAATCGTCTCCGTACCGCTTAATGCCCCAAAGTGGCTCGATCTCGGGATTATTTGACTGTATAAGAACCTTCGTAAATACCCTTTTTTACAAAACGGCCAAGGCTTGTTTCTTCACTGATGGGAAAAACTGAGAGTTGCGCAATCATCTCGTGGCTCCTTTATGTCATAGCCTCAACCACAACCTCGGTGAGGTCTTTAACCTCTAAGTCGATTTTCTGTCTGCGTGCCCTGGTGGCCATGGTCCGCACGCATTGCTGGCACCCGGTTATGACCATCTCGGCCCCCACATCTTTAATTGAATCGAGCTTCATCTGGGCGACCTGGGCAGATAAATCCGGATCGGTCATCTCCACATTCCCCCCGCCGCCACAACAAACTGAAAACTTGCGGTTCATGGGCAGTTCCACGAATCTCAAGCCCGGGATCGCCTGAATAACTTCCCGCGGCTCCTTATACACCCCTGTATTACGACCCAAGTCACATGGGTCGTGATAGGTAGCAGTGACATCAATATCGGTCTTAAGTTCTATGCTCCCGCTTTTAATCAGTTCCGCAATCAACTGGCTGGCATGCATCAGTTCCACATCCGTGTCATATAGATGTTTCCAGGTATGGAGACAGGATGGGCAGGTAAAGACAATCTTTTTGGCGCCCACGTCCGCCACCTTCTGGAGGTTGTGTTTCTTCAATTCCTCCAATTTTTCAGGCATACCGGCTCCTACCAAAGGAAACCCGCAACACCACTCATCACCGCCCAAAATGGTAAAGTCCACCTCCGCCATTTGCAGGATCTTGGCCATATTGGCGGGTATCTTCTGCACCATCGGGAAAAACGATGCCACACAGCCCACAAAAAATAGGATATCCGCATGTTCCTTTTCAAAGGCGTCTTCGGGCAGATCCTTGATCAGTTCCTGCCATTCGGCCCTATCATCTTGATCGTCGTCGGATATGTTCCGGCTCTCTTCAAGGGTTTTGACTAACCGCTTTGCCACCTTTGGATAAAACCCCCGGTCCACCTGGCATTCGCGGTTCTGGAAAATGAGGTCTTTCGTCTGAACACTGGACAAACAGACTGCTGTACAGGCGCCGCATCCAAGACATGTGAAAATGGCCTTCTCCGTATCTGCGTTCAGCTCCAAACTGTTCTCGATGGCAAATCGGGTAATGGCGTTTCGCCCCCTTGGAGAATACGCCTCACTCTTCTTAATTAGATAGGTGGGACAACTGGGCAGGCAAAACCCGCATTTATTGCACTTGGCCACCTCGTCGTATGAGAGCTTCTTTAATTGGACGATGTTCATATGGTCTCACCTCTAGTGCCCACCCACAAATGGCTATTTTCCGCAATCTCTGCGTCAGAATCGGATTTTAATCCTCAAAATACTTCAATGTATTCCTGCGGTTAAAATCCTCATTTTTCTTGACCTTGCGAAAACTATCTCATTTCTGGATGGACACTCTTTAACTGTTTAGTTCGTTTGGTAACGGCATTTGGATGTTATTAGAGTATATGGTCTATGTTTGACAAACTCGTAAAAAGTCGGAAAACACCCCTTATCGTCATTCCCGCGAAAGCGGGAATCCAGTAAAATCAGCCAGTTCTGGACTCCCGCTTTCGCGGGAGTGACGGCCTTGGAGGCTTTTTACGAGACCATCATGTTTGGTTAGCCCAGATGGAGTTTTGGAGTAGTTTGGAGTAGTGTAGGACTGGAAGCCACCACTCCATCACTCCGTGAGTCGTTGTTTTTCCCCTGTCTACAGGATTTCCGCCTTACACCCGCAATCGACAATAGTCAGTATTCAATATTCAATTAGAGCCCCCCCACAAAGCGTCCCGGGCTCATAATGCCGGATTGATCGATCTGCTCCTTTATCCGCTTCATGACGACGAAGTCGGAACCTGATTCTCCCCATATCTTGAGACGCTCTTTTACTTCCGCGGGGGCGCCTTCGATAATTAGGTTGCCTCCTACCTCGCGGCAGCGTGCCAGGAGACTGTTTATGGCGTGTACGCCCCTGTCCATCCCTTCGACGTCGTTCGGCGAAACAAGGAGGCTGGGCAAACAGATTCCGTTCCCTGCATGGATCTGGAGGGTATAATCGAGATTGGCATCGGAAAAGATTTTTTCCATCACCTCCGCAATCCCCCTCCACTCTGAAATGGGGTAATTAAGCTTGACCTTAATGAGGTCAGCCCCCTTGTCAGCAAGACCAGTATCAAGATTACTCACTGCAAGCCAGAACAGCAGGTGCTTTTCCTCTTGAAGGCGTGCGTCGGACCTGGCGCCGTTGGCCTTGGCCATACCCATGATCTCAGTTCGCATGCGGTCGACGGCCTGTTCAAAGCCTTCAATGGCTATGGCGGACACATAGCTGTTGGACCCGAAATCAGGGATACCATCCATATTCAGGTGACTGTAGGCCTCCTGGTTCATCACGTCAACACCTGCCGGGAGCAGATGGGTCTCAAAAACATCTTCGATAAAAGACGAGACATGGGAAAAGGATCCGAAGGAAATTAAGAGGGTCTCCATTTTCTCCGGCATAGGGAGGAGCTTTAGCGTCATTTCACATATAATGCCCAGACTCCCCATTGAACCAACCGTTAGTTTGGAGACATCATAGCCTGACACGTTTTTTACTGTCTTGCCCCCTGATCCGAGGATTTCTCCCGTAGGTGCTACCATTCGAACCCCGAGAATCGAATCCCTTATATTTCCATACAGGAGCCGGCGAGACCCGCTGGCATTGACGGCGATAATACCACCTATGGTTGCCGAATCTGTGTATGAAGGATCGATGGGCAGAAAGCAACCGCTATGTGATCTATCAGAGCAGATAACTTCATCGGCCTCGGTAATTAGATCGTCGAGGGGCAGGTAGCAACGATCTTCCTGGGTGGCAAGCCTTGCCTGGATATCCCTGAATTTGACACCGGACTCTACTGTGATGGTCAGGTTTGATGTGTCCACATCAATCATATGGTTCATACGGGAGGTGCATA
>Ga0208648_1001543_pt1 | contig 18290 bp, 14 predicted proteins | sample AntAceMetag02UKL_FD_184772 | JGI IMG/M metagenome (GOLD analysis project Ga0208648, IMG submission 184772) | Saline lake microbial communities from Ace Lake, Antarctica - Antarctic Ace Lake Metagenome 02UKL (SPAdes) (version 2) | ecosystem: Environmental > Aquatic > Non-marine Saline and...
ACAATTTGTAATGCTTGAATTGCCCGGCTATGGTGAAATCCCCATCTCATTTTCAAGCTCACCATCGATTAGAAGCACCATTGAGTTGTGTATCCGAAAAGCCGGGAAAGTGACCCAGGCGCTTCACAAGGCAAAACGCGGTGCCATTGTAGGACTCAGGGGCCCCTTTGGCACCTATTTTCCCATGGAACGGATGAAAGAAAATGGCATTCTTCTCATTGCCGGCGGACTGGGGCTGGCGCCTTTGCGGGCGCCCATCAGTTTTGTGATTGAAAACCGGGCCGACTTTAATGACGTTCATATCCTGTATGGAGCAAAAGAACCGTCCCAGCTTCTTTTTGACTACCAGTACGAAGAATGGCGCCGCATTGATGATATAAATCTTGAGGTGATTGTGGAACAGCCCGACAAATCATGGGTCGGACCGGTGGGATTAATCACCAAGCTTTTAGATGATCTCAAAATACCGCCGGACAAAACCTATGCCATTGTCTGCGGACCACCCATCATGTTTAAATTCGTCTGTAAACGATTAGGCGAGATGGGGGTTCCCATGCAGCGGATGTTTGTATCCCTTGAACGCAGGATGCACTGCGGTATCGGAAAATGCTGCCGGTGCAATATCGGTTCCACTTATACCTGTCTGGATGGTCCGGTGTTTGATTTCTGGACGGTGATGAATTTAAAAGAAGCCATTTGATGAAAGGAAACGATTATGAAATATCTGGGCATTGAACCCAAAAAACCAAAAATTGCAATTTTTGATTTTACTTCCTGTGAAGGATGCGAACTTCAATTGGTAAACAAGGAAGAAACCCTGGCTGATTTTTTGAATGCGGTTACGATCGTACGTTTTCGCGAAGCCTCCTCTTCATATTCCGATGATTATGACATTGCTTTGATTGAAGGAGCAGTTTCCAGGAATGATGAGGTCAAGCGACTTGAAAAAATCCGTAAAACCGCAAAAATACTGATTGCTATGGGCAGTTGCGCATGCTATGGCGGCGTGAATCAGTTAAAAAATGAATTTGATTTAAAATCTATGAACAGGGAAGTTTATGGCAATGACCCCAAGGAGACCATCAATGTAAGACGGATAAAGGATATTGTACCCGTGGATATTGAAATTCCCGGATGCCCGGTATCAAAGGCTGAAATTGAATCTCTCATCTGTCATGTGGTGTGGGACAGCCCTTTTCAAATACCTGTCTACCCCGTCTGTGTTGAATGCAAACAGCGGTTTACGACCTGTTTGTTTGAAAAAGGACAAATGTGTCTGGGACCCATTACCAGAGCCGGCTGCAATGCTCCCTGCCCTGCCGGGGGATCTGGCTGCTGGGGATGCCGGGGGCCTTCGGTTGAAGCAAATTACCCATCTTTTTTTTCCATTGTTAAAGAAAAAGGATTCAGTGATATTGAACTAAGGGAACGATTGAACTTTTTTGGTGCCTTTCAGGAGGTGAATATATCATGAAAATAAATCTGAATGTGGATGTCCGCCATCTTAGCCGGGTGGAGGGTCATGGAAACATAAAAATCAAGGTTGAAAACGGTGAAATCAAGGAAGCAAGATGGGATACCGTGGAAACCCCCCGCTTTTTTGAAGTCATGTTGAAAAATAAGCATTATTCCACTGCAGGTCTTCTGGCGGCCAGAATCTGCGGAATCTGCTCCATAAGCCACTGCCTGTGCAGCATCCGGGCCACTGAAAATGCCTTTAAGGTGGTAGTTCCGGAAACAGCCGCTAAATTAAGGCTTCTGGCAAAACATGGTGAAACATTCCAGAGCCATATACTGCATGTATTATTTCTGGCTGCGCCTGATTTTTTCAACGAACCCAGCGTGATTCCTTTGATTGAAAAAAAACCTGATATAGCTGCCATTGCCATCAGGCTTAAAGGCGTGGGCAATCGGCTATGCGATACTGTGGCCGGGAGAACAACACACCCAGTGGCCTTTCAGGTGGGCGGCGTGACCATGGTGCCGGAAAAAAACTCCCTGCTGGGTTTGCGGGATGAATTAAAACGATCTCTTGATGATTTGCAAACCGTGGTGGATCTATTTTCCACATTTACAATCCCTGATTTTATCAGGGAAACTGAATTTGTATCCCTTAAGGGAGAAAAAGAATACCCCTATATCGGCGGATCATTGATATCCAGCGATGGTGTTGAACATAAAGAACAGGACTATCAGCCCATGACCAATGAATATGTGGACAAAAACAACACATCAAAGTGGTCTAAACTGTCCCGGGAATCCTATGCTGTCGGTGCCCTTGCCCGATTTAACAACAATGTTCAGCTTCTCCATCCAAAAGCCTCTGAAGTTGCCACATCCCTGGGCTTAAAATCGGTTTGCCATAATCCGTTTATGAACAATGTGGCTCAGCTTGTTGAATGTTTTCATGTGGTACATGAAGCCATCCGCCTGATTGACGAACTGGTTGAATCCGGCCCGGGTGAAACCATGGCAAAAGTGACTCCCAAAGCTGGTGAGGGAGTCGGTGCGGTGGAAGCCCCCCGGGGTATTTTATTTCATCATTATAAATATGACAAAACCGGGCGGATACTGATGGCCAATTGCGTAGTGCCCACCACACAAAATAATGCAAACATCCACCAGGATATAAAAAGCCTTGTTAAAAAGTTTGCCATGACAAAGGAAATGACCGATGAAAAGCTTGAACTTTTAAGCTCCATGCTGGTTCGATCCTATGATCCGTGTATCTCCTGTTCAGTTCATTAGCAACTGCTGAAGCCGGTGTTGATCTTAAGATTCTTTAAAATTGTTTTGATTTATTTTGTTTATAGCAGATAGATAGTTTTTATTATATGTCAAATAAAAAGATAAAGGACGTGAAAAATTCCTGCCAAGGATACCGTCCACAAAAAGTTTGCTGATATGGTGTTCATGCTCCAGCATTTGCTGGGACTGCAGGAATATGGTTTTTTCTTCCGGTGTCAGTCGTGAAACCATATTCAGCATTTTAACCCTTGCCCTTGGCAGATACATCCAGAAATAAAAAAGGTCAAGGGAATTGATAATGATCATTACAGCAAGATCCTTGACTTCGGAATTCCTGCTCTTGTAAAGGACTTCCGGATTGTCAAGGATCTTGAGTTCTTCGGTTTCAGGAAAAAGAAGTTCCAGCCTGGAATAGGTTTCAAACAGGTCTGAAAATTTCTTTTTGATATCTCGTTTCCGAAGCTTCATATTCCTGATCCGGTCTGCCATTCCCTCTATGACTCCTGCGACACTATCTGAAGCAGCTTTTGAAATGATCGCTGCCCATTTTTGAAGAACAGCTTCAACAGCAGAGATGTTAAAAAACATTAAAATCCCACCAATCAAACTATTGAGAATGATGGCAACAGGAATGGAGAGAATACTCCTGAAAAAATTACCGGCTATTACCCCTTTGGGAAATCCGCGAAAGGCATTGTGAGAGGAGAGATAAATACCGTTGGCAAGGGCCATGACAGAATAGAGTGCAATCGGGCTGGATGTAATGTTTATTCCAAATGTCTTATCGAGAAGAACAGTTTTAATCACATAATCTAAAAGCGGCACTGAAAACCCTGTATACAGCAAAGAGTCTGTCAGTCTTTCCCAACTGACATAATCATTCCAGTTGAGCAGGGATGACCGCTTGATTCCTCCTCCCCCGAGAACAGACTGTAAAATAACCCTGAATCCGGTAATACCAAACCAGATAAACGCACCAAAATAAGCCAGAAACCACCAGTCTTTTGTAAGGGCAAAGCAGATAAACGCCGGGACAAATCCAATAAAGACTTTTAAGCAGTTTTTCAGTCCTGTATTCAAATTTTTCCATGATTTTTCCGTACTGATTTTTTTCGTATCTGGCAACTCGAGCCCCAGGCCGTTACTGCTTTCCTTTTGGATTCCACCCAGAGTAACAATATTGCCTTTCTTTTTCATATCCAGGGAAAAGGACTCAAAAATCCATTCTCTCTTTTTAATTGGCATGATTTGATCAAGACCGGGCAACCATCTTAACGCATTCATCATCCATTTGGAAACCTGTTTTATCTCATTTACCGGAAATGAAGTCATCCTCTGGCTCACATTGATATTTGCCGGAAGGATCAGCTTGCCATCAATATTTTTTTGGATTTCATTTATGGCCCTGAAAGACAGGGTATTGACAATACCGAACCCCATCCCGTATGCCTGGTGTGACTTTCCGGTTGAATCGCTTCCTATCCTGAATTTGAGTGGTCTTAATGTGTACATGTTTTTCAGGGCATCAATATCATGGAGGATATTCAAAAGTTTTCCCATTCGGTCGTTCTTATCAGCATATCCAGCCTTGTCCAGACGTTGAATAATTTGACGGACCACTCGCTTTAATTTTAATAGACTTCCCTCGTTAATGGCGTTTTGAAATACATTGACTGAAAAAATATGATCTGTTTTTCCAACAACAAAATCTTTTAAATTGATGATCTCAATCCGGGTGATCAGACCATTTCCTTCATAAAGAATCTCAAGAATATCTTCTGGTTTCAGGTTACTTATTTTAAGCGTAATTCTAAAATCGTGATGAAGTAGCTCAATCTCTTCAAGAAGCTCTTTTACACACAATTTGAGTCTGTCCGGGACATCAGTATCATTGCTGATAGCGAATGGATTGGGTATATCAGGATGTTGCGAAGGGCATAAATAGTCATCAATGACGTTCTGGGCACTGAAACGGTCCATTTTTTCTACCAGATTTTTTATTCTCAGTTGTTCCTTGGCATCAGACTGGCTGAATACCTGATTCAACTTATCAATGCGTGCTTTCATTGCTCTGACAGCCAGAAAATGGATATATTCCCCAAGATGGGGGACTGATGGCTGTCCAGGGGAAATAAACCGTAAAAATTCTTTAGTACACAGCCTTGACATATCAATATCCAGATTCCTGCAGATTTCATCCCAATGTCGCTTATTGAAATCATCCAGGAGGCGCAAAACATATTTTTCCTGGAACTTTAATACAGCCTTGCCCTGCTCCATACATTTGACCACATGGGGTTCAGCAAGAAAACACAGAAAAGCCTCAACATCAGGAAGCCCCCGTGCCACCCATATGAATGATATGTATCGATTCCGGTATCTTGCCCAGAATTCAATTCCAATTCGAAGATCTATTTCCATGATACTGGCAGCTTCGATAAGTTCTGCTGCAAATCTGGGTTCAATATAATGATAATAGATCACTCTTAAGCGGCGGATTCCTTTTATCCATGCGTCCATGATAAGATGTGTGGGAGATTTCCGGCCCTTAGTATTGGCATCATGGACATGATCGTCAAAGGTGATCTGATTCCAGTCTTCTGGCATTTCCAGAAGATGATAGTGCTTGAGCAGTTTCCTGACCACTCTGGGCTTGCCAAAAGCTGCCATACGAAAATTATGGGATAGTTGCAACTGAAGTGGATAATTACCCTTTGCCCTGACAAGCTCCTTCATGATTTGGAGAAGAATCCTGGCTGTATTTTTCGGCATAGTGCCATTGGCAGTATTAAGGATTTCATCATTTAATCCCTGAAGTGCCTGCACGCGATTTTCTATTTCCCCCCTTTCCATTGATTCCAGAAGATGGACAAAGGCATAAGCCATGCGAAGTCCCTTGGATTCTGCCAGTTCTTTGATTCCAAGAGGATGGAAAAAGGGATAATACAGTTTTCGGGTATAGCAAAGGGTGTTGTCTGCATCATAAACAGAATTAACAATCCTGATCAGTTCATGATCCCGCTTGTCAAAAAATAAATAGTCTATATTAACCCCGCAAAATAAATTTAAATTCGTTCTAATCAATATGCATATTTTCCAAATCAATAGTCAAGTCATATTCTCCGGAATCTGGATGGCGTTTTACTGAAAATCCCAATTTCCTGCCCAGTCTCAGCATCTGGGTGTTTTCAGCCAGTACAATCCCGATAACCTGCTTTATTCCCTTGGCACAAGCAGCCTTGAGGCATAGTTTAAGAAGCGATGAGCCAATTCCTTTGCCCTGCCAGTCATCACTTATTGCCATTGCAAATTCCCCCAGAGTTTTATCAGGCTCAATTATAATACGGCATACTCCGATTATTTTTTTATTCCCCCCATTTCCCATCAATGCTATAAGAGCGATTTCACGATCATAATCTATTTGTGTAAATCTTATCAGCATGGCTTTAGAAAGCTCCTTTACCGGTGAAAAAAACCGCAGATAAACACTTCTTGGCGAAAGGGAATAAAAATGATCGATCAGCAGATCTGCATCACTGGGTCGAATAGGCCTGATAAAAAGCTCATGTCCATCTATGGTCTGGTCCTTTCTTTCATACTCCCAGGGATAGGAACTGATTATTAAATGCTCCGGCGAAAGAATGTCCGAAGCTGCAATCAGTACCCTGGCATCCACAGCCGTTATATCGCCATTTTTAACCATTAAGGGATTGATGTCCAATTCAATGATTTCCGGAAAATCCTTAATCAGTCTGCCGGTCCTTATCAATATTTCTTCCAGCAACAGCATATTGACCGGCTTGAAATTTCTAAATCCCTTTAACACCTTTGATATCCTGGTTTCTTCGATCATCTGCCGGGCAAGAAACCGGTTCAATGGCGGCAGCCCCATTGCCGTATCCTTGAACACTTCGGTTAACACACCGCCCATCCCAAAAAGAATAACAGGCCCGAAATTGGGATCTTTTTTTGCGCCAATGATCAGTTCATAATCTGCCTGGTCCTGCATGACCTGCACAGTTACTCCATCAATTCTTGCATCAGGGGCATATTCCAATGCATTTTCCATTATTTTTTTAAATGATTTCCTGACCTCTCCTGCTGTCTTAATATTCAGAATAACACCATTACAATCAGATTTATGAAGAATATCTTTTGAACAAATTTTTAAAACAACTGGATACCCTGTCTGTTCTGAAATTTCTACAGCCATCTCCTCGGTATCGGCTATTTTAGTGGTATTTACAGGGATTCCATAGGACCCAAGCAGATCTTTTGCCTCTATTTCCGTAAGGCTTTGGGTTCCCTTGGCAATGACTTTTTTTATGATATCTCCCGCTCTGGGGCGATCAATGATCAATTTTGTGTCTGTCCGGACAGGAATTTCCAATGAGGCTTCAATATTACGGCCATATTGATAAAGATTTTTAAAGGCTCTGACAGCTCGTTCTGCAGAATCAAAGGTAACAATACCGGCCTCATTGAACAACTGCCTGGCCGCTACAACATTATCACCTCCTATCCATGCCGTAAAAACCGGGCATGCCAGGCTTTTCAAACACTCAATCAGGGACTTTGCCAGGTTCAAGGTATCAATGATCCCGGCCGGAGAACACATCAGCAGCAGGGCATCTGTTTCTTTAGCACTTGCACATATTTTTGCCACTTCTACATATATTTGTGGAGATGTATCCCCGACGATGTCCAGTGGATTTCCCCGACTCCAGTTTTCAGGAAGGATTTTGTTCAGTTGCTCAAGGGTTTCAGCACTTAGAACGGCAGGTTCCATTCCATGGGATGCCAGTGCATCTGCCGCCATAACGCCGGGTCCGCCTGCATTGGTGATAATGGTAAGGCCGGGCCCTAAAGGACGGCCCAGTTTTGCCAGGAATTCAGAACAATCCAATAATTCTTCAAATTCATTGACGCGTAAAATCCCCGCCCGGCGAAATGCTACGTCATAGACGGCATCAACTCCTGCCATGGCCCCGGTGTGGGAAGCCGCAGCCCTGGCCCCGGCTTCGGATCTGCCTGATTTCAAAACAATAATGGGTTTTACACGGGAAACCGACCGTGCCGCACTCATGAAATTTCGAATATTGGTCATATTCTCCATATACATGACAATGCTTTTAACAGAACGTATAGAACCCAGATAATCGATCATATCCGCAAAATCAACATCCATCATTGAGCCCAGGCTGACAAAATGGCTGAAACCGATCTTCTCACGCTGGGCAAGGTCTAAGACGGATGTACACACCGCACCACTCTGGGAAAGAAAAGCTATTTTACCTGGCAAAGGAAACAAATGGGCAAAACTTGCGTTCAATTCCTTTGATGTATTGACAATACCCAGGCAATTGGGGCCAACAATACGCAGATTGTATTTTTGTGCTCTTTCCAGGATGGTGGCTTCAATGGCCTGGCCTTTTTCTCCAATCTCCCTGCCGCCGGCAGATATGATAACCGCGCCGGCCAGTCCGGCTTTGCCACAAGACTCAACTACCCTGGGAACAAACCTTATGGGTATTGCAATCACGGCCATGTCTACACTTGATCCGATATCCTGAATGCTCCCAAATGAAGGAAGGCCCATGATACTCTTATGCTTTTTATTCACAGGAAAAATATCACCTTTAAAACCTGTTTTTACAAGATTGTTCATAATTGAAAACCCTACAGAACCTTCTTTTTCACTGGCGCCAATCACTGCTACAGATTTAGGGTTGAATAATCTGTGTAAATTAAGTGTGCTCATATATTATTATTTCCCCTTTTGAATTTGTTTTTATCTCTGACACTGACCACGGGAACCGGAGAATGCCTGAATACCTTTTCAGCCACACTGCCAAACAACACCCGGGAAAGATTTCCCCTGCCCTTATTTGACATTATAACCAGATCTATCTCTTCTGTTTCAATTGTTTTAAGAATGCATTCAAAAGGTATACCTGTATCAATTTTTATGGCCATCCTTGATTTTTCATCAAAAAAATTCTCTTTTATAATGTTCTTTATCTTTCCGTGTCTGTCTTTTTTCAAATCCCTTATATAACTTTCAACATGTATTTCATCCGGAGCGTAGTGACTAACAGTTGCAACCATATTAATATCCCGCTGATTGATAACATTGAAAACAATAATTTCTATACCTGTTCCTTTTGCAAGTTCCACAGCATATGCAAGTGTCATTAACGAATAATCCGAAAAATCAACACAGGCTAAAATTTTTTTTATTTTACTCATGGCAACTCTCCTTAATTTTTATTCTGCTACTGTTAACAAATTATTATAAGTTCCAAAAGGATTCAGGCGGCTCTGATGATTTTCAGGGTCTTCCTGCCAGTTACCGTCAACGATATATTTGTATTCATAACTGCCTGGTGTGAGCATCAATGTTTTTTCCCATACCCCCTGCCCTCCTTTTTTCATGCTATATTTTTTCCCATTCCATTGATTAAAATCTCCTAGTAGAACGACTTCGTTAGCTTGAGGGGCTTGCAATGAAAACTCGATCTTTTTACGCTTATTTTTTTGTTCGGGGTGTTTTTTAATCATTTCAAATCTCCTTTTATAAATAGTTGTACTGATTTTAAAGTATCAATCAATGAAATAAATATTTGAATAGCAATTAACATACCGACACAGCATAAAAGCAGTAATCGCTTAAAATTTGAATGGTAAAATTCCTAAAAGGCAAGTGATGCCTGTAAGAATAATGCCTTAACGTACTTATGGAAAATGAAAGAAATTCTGCAAAAAATAATGGCGGTGTCAATTTTTTTTACAAGGTGTAAAGAGAATTGTTTGTTTGTTTGTTTTTTTTAAATTCCTTCTGTCTGGAAAATAACAGGGAATCTCCCTTGGGGTGCCTTTTTCAATTAACGTAAGCATATGGCATGAATTTTGAACTTCAATCCTTATAATGAAATATTCAGCAAAACAGACAAAAAATAATGGTCCCTCCATGCTTCCGGCCTCACATCTAAACTGGTTGGCTGGGATTGTAACCGGCACCGATATTAAAAATAAAAATTTTAATTGCTGTTTGTCCATTCATCAAATGACGTTCCAAATTATTTATTTTTCTACAAAAAAGAGGACAATCACATGAAAGAGTTAAAAGCAAAAAAAATTGCGCGAAAAATCCTTAGCACTTCAGGTATCCGGATTAACGGGAACAGGCCCTATGATATCCAGGTGCATAACCCCGATTTTTATGAACGGGTCCTGGCAGGAGGTTCCCTTGCTCTGGGAAAAACGTACATGTCTGGCTGGTGGGATTGTGAAGCCCTTGATCAGTTCTTTGAAAAAATTTTGGAAACCCGCTTAGACAGAAAAGTAAAAATAAATCCCGTACTATTCTTCTGGGTTATGCTCAAGGCTAAGATCATAAATGCTCAAAACAGATCAAAAGCATATATAATTGGTAAGCGGCATTATGACATCGGCAATGATCTTTTCTCTATTATGCTGGACAGAGGGCTAAACTATTCTTGCGGTTATTGGGAAACTGCGAAAACACTTGATGAGGCACAGGAAGCCAAGTTGGATCTAATTTGCCGTAAAATAGGGTTGCAGCCGGGCATGAAAGTTTTGGATATCGGGTGCGGCTGGGGTGGTTTTGCAAAATATGCGGCCCAAAAATATAGCGTAAGTGTACATGGCATAACTGTGTCCCGGGAACAGGTGAAGTATGCAGATAAATTCTACCAAGGGCTTGATGTTAAAATCGAGCTAAAGGATTATCGGGATTTGAAAGAAAAATTTGATCGCATTGTTTCAATAGGGATGTTCGAACATGTGGGTTGCAGGAACTACAGGGCTTTTCTGAAAGTTGTCCACCGATGTTTGGAATCGGATGGTCTTTTTTTGTTGCATACAATAGGTGGAAACCGTTCTGTGAATTCAACAGATCCGTGGATTAATAAATATATTTTCCCGAATTCAATGCTGCCGTCAACAAAACAGATCACTTCGGCAGCAGAGGAATTGTTTGTGCTTGAGGATTGGCATAGCTTTGGGCAATATTATGATCAAACCTTGATGGCCTGGTACAACAATTTTACAAAAAACTGGAACAAACTTAAAGCGTCTTATGATGAAAGATTTTACCGTATGTGGATCTATTATCTTCTTTTATGTGCAGGCAGTTTCAGATCAAGAAGGAATCAATTGTGGCAGATTGTTTTTTCAAAAAAAGGGATAAAAGGAGATCCCCGGCATGTCCGTGGTGGCATGGAGTAAGAATACGCCTGGTTTCAGCCACAGACAGCACATCTATAAATTTCCATTCGCAGTTTTCAAGCTGATCAACCCAGATCCGTGCCGGAACCCATCCCCAGATAATGGCGATGGCGGGTCCTACAATAGGCTCGGTTCCGGCAATGGATGTAAAATGATGCCCGAAAATCGCTTCCTTTTTCGTGGGAACATAATCCATACCATCTTCCAATTCAACGGAAGGTACAGTGGCCGTCTGGGATAATTTATAAGTTTTCTGACCGATAAATTTGCCATACAGGTTATACATTATAATATACCATGGTAAATCCAATGAAGTCTTTACAACCTATAAAAAAGGCTGACACTTATTATAAATGCGATCATCAGGAACCACTAACCGTTTATTTTTTTCGGGTCTATTAATTTTCCCTTTTGAATTTGTTTTTATCCCTGATACTGACCACTGGAACCGGAGAATGTCTGAATACTTTTTCAGCCACACTGCCAAATAAAACCCTTGATATATTTCCCCTGCCTTTGTTGCCCATTACAATCAAATCAATATCCTCTGTTTCCACTGCTTTAAGAATCGATTCAAAAGGAACACCTACTTCAATTTTCATGCTCATTCTGAATTTTTCATCGAAAAAATTCTCTTTTATAATGGCTTTCATCTTTTCATACCTGCCTTTTTTCTGTTCCTTGAGATAATCTTCCGCATTAATTGTATCCACAAAATAGCCGGGGAAATAACCACCGACCATCTCAATGCTATTGATATCACTCTGATTGATAACATTGAAAACAATAATTTGCGTTTCTGATCCTTTTGCAAGTTCCACAGCATACTCGAGTGTCATCAACGAATAGTCCGAAAAATCAACACAGGCTAAAATTTTTTTTATTTTATTCATTACAATTCTCCTTTATCTTCTTAAAATATTTTCCGAAATCCCCGTGAAAGGTCAGCCACATAAGTCAGTTCACCTGCTCCATGAAATCTTTCAACCAGGCCGTCAAAACTTGAAGGGTCAATATCAAATGTGTGAAAAAACACTTTTCTGAACCCTTCTTCAATATCATCATAGGATGTCATGATACTGCACAGCCGACCGCCGCTGTTTCTGATCATATCTGTTAAATTTTTTATAATACCGGGCTTGTCCTGCAGATTAAATGCAAAAACCTGCCCCTTGTTTGAGACCCCGGTAAAAGATACAAAACACCGAAAAATATCACTTTTTGTTATGATCCCCTCAATTTTACCACCATTGGAAACCACTGGCATGCCAGATATCCCGTTGCTCAACATGATTCCGGCAGCTTCATCAACTGTATGATCCGCCTGGATGGTGACAACAGGCCTGGACATGATAGATTCAATTGTAACTTTGTCCAGAAGTGACATGATTTCATATTTATCCAGACTCGTGGCATCAGAAGGCATGGCTTTTTTCACATCACCATCTGTCAGGATACCGATAAGTTTTCCATCCTTTAAAACAGGAAGCATGGAAATCACCCGTGTTTTAAATAATTTTATTGCATCATTCAAAAAGTCTTTATTATCTATGGTAATTACAGATTTACTCATCCATTCTTTTATCAGCATTTCTTGCCTCCAGTATTTTAGGTGTCATTAATAACAAGGCTTTTGCCTGATGCCTAGCCTTGCCTAACCTGATGATAGCAAGTGTCGTGCCATTTTATAAAAAATTCATAAGCGTATTGTTCAATAGGTATCTAAAGGCTTTAAAAGTTAATAAAAAATCAACCCCACACGGGAAAATCAAACAATATTCTTTCAACCTGTAAAAAAAACTGACACTCAGTACTAATGAAATCCATCCAGAAAAAAATACCAAAGTCGTCAAACAAAGAGCTGTTACAATTCTCCAAAGTAATTTTTAACACATTTATAATATACCTCTAATATAATGGCATTATTATTGCTCTTACTTTTAACTATGAGTGTTAACCTTAATGACTGAAAGGAAAAATAAAAATGAATCAATTTTCACAAGAAACATGTTATAAACCAGGATATTATGATAAAAAAAGACTGAATGCTGCTGCCTGGACAGATGCATATATCAAAAAATGGAGCAAGGAGAATGCAGACAAAAAACAGGAAAAGGAAAAACCTTTTATCCCTTATAGTATTTGTTTTTCACGGCAAATCGGAGTGGGCGCTTTGGAAATAGCAGATCTTCTTGCTGAAATCATCCATTATCGGGTGGTTGACAGAGAAATTCTGGAACATATGGCACAAGATACCAATCTGGCACAAAAGGCAATTGAATTTTATGATGAACGTTATCCTGGCAAAATGAGCGAATTGTTCTCCATGCTCATAAGTGAAAAAACATTTATAAAAAGTGACTATGCCCGGCAATTGGTAAAAACCGTCATTGCACTGGCCAATACCGAGCCAACAATTTTTGTGGGTCGGGGAACCCATTTAATCCTGCCCCGTAATATAGTTTTGTCTATAAGATTGGTAAGCAGCAAGGGATACCGGATTGATAGACTGGCCAGTATGCTGAACATTGGCAAGTCCGAGGCTGAAACACAATTAAATATCACCGATATTGAACAGCATGCGTTTTTTAAAACTGTTTATAATAAAAAAGCAACCTCCTATGATGAATTTGATATAGTTATTAACAGGGATCATATCAATGTGCCATTCCAGGCAGCCCAAATAATCGCATGTGCATTTGAACAAAAATTTGGATTAAAAATATTAAAATAAGAAATACGATTGATAATAGATACCCATATTTGTATGGAGGAAAAGCAATTAAAGAACCTATCAAAACAAAAATGGGTATCATTCACATTGAAACCAATTTAACTTTGAAACGTCTTCAAGACCTGATATTTGATTCTGATTTTACAAGCCATGCACTATACCGGTCCATCTTTACCAGAAAAGCAACCCTTGAGCGAATTGTGGGAAGAGGGGGGAGTATCACTCTTGCCCTTTTGGATAATAAAACCATCGTAGGATTTGCCGCTCTTGATTACCCCGATACAAATGAGCGTTGGTCAGGCCTAGGTGATAACATCGTGATGGAACTCAAAGCAGTTGAAATATTACGGGAACTTAGAAACAATGGGATTGCACGGCGCCTTCTCGCCCATCTTCTCTCGGATCCTGAATTAGAAAAAAAAATCGTCTATCTCACTGCCTATTCCTGGACATGGGATCTGGATTATTTAGGGTTAAGCGTTCAGTCCTATAGAAATATCCTGATTCATCTTTACGCCAGCTTCGGATTCCTGGAATTTCCCACCAACGAGCCCAATATTTGTCTAAAGCGTGAAAATATTTTTATGGCACGAGTGGGGAAAAATGTTCTTCAAAATAGCCGGGAAGCTTTTAAATGGATGCGTTTCGGGCTCTCATTGTAAGTATTTTTTTTCCCCACTCGCCCTGAATATCAGTAATTACCATTATTTTTTTTGGGTCTATTAATTTCCCCTTTTGAATTTATTTTTATCTCTAACACTGACAACGGGAACCGGAGAATGTCTGAAAACTTTTTCAGCAGCACTGCCAAATAAAACCCTTGATATATTTCCCCTGCCTTTGTTGGCCATTACAATCAAATCAATATCCTCTGTTTCCACTGCTTTAAGAATAGATTCAAAAGGAATACCCACATCAATCTTTATGCTCATTCTGGATTTATCATCGGAAAAATTCTCTTTTATAATGGCTTCCATCTTTTCATGCCTGTCTTTTTTCTGCTCCCTGAGATAACCTTCCGCAGTAATTGTATCCGCAAAATAGCCAGGGAAATAACCACCGGCCATTTCAATCCTATTGATATCATTCTGATTGATAACATTGAAAACGACAATTTGCGTCTCTGATCCTTTTGCAAGTTCCACAGCATACTCGAGTGTCATCAACGAATAGTCCGAAAAATCAACACAGGCTAAAAATTTTTTTATTTTATTCATTACAATTCTCCTTTATCTTATTAAAATATCTTCCGAAATCCCCGTGAAAGGTCAGCCACATAAGTCAGTTCACCTGTTCCATGAAATCTTTCAACCAGGCCGTCAAAACTTGAAGGGTCAATATCAAATGTATGGAAGAACACTTTTCTGAACCCTTCTTCAATATCATCATAGGACGTCATGATACTGCACAGCCGACCGCCGCCATTCCTGATCATATCTGTTAAATTTTTTATAATACCGGGCTTGTCCTGCAAATTAAATGCAAAAACCTGCCCATTGTTTGAGACCCCGGTAAAAGATACAAAACACCGGAAAATATCACTTTTTGTTATGATCCCCTCAATTTTACCATCATTGGAAACCACGGGCATGCCAGATATCCCGTTGCTCAACATGATTCCGGCAGCTTCATCAACTGTATGATCCACCTGGATTGTAACAACAGGCCTGGACATGACAGATTCAATTGTAACCTTGTCCAGAAGTGACATGATTTCATATTTATCCAGACTCGTGGCATCAGAAGGCATGGCTTTTTTCACATCGCCATCTGTCAGGATACCGATAAGTTTTCCATCCTTTAAAACAGGAAGCATGGAAATCACCCGTGTTTTAAATAATTTTATTGCATCATTCAAAAAGTCTTTATTATCTATGGTAATAACAGATTTACTCATCCATTCTTTTATCAGCATTTCTTGCCTCCAATATTTTTGGTGTCATTAATAACAAGGTTTTTGTCTGATGCGTAGCCTTGCCTAACCTGACATTAGCAAGTGTCGTGCCATTTAGTAAAAAATTCATAAGCGTATTGTTTAATAGGTATCTGAGGCTTTAAAAAATAATAAAAAATCAACCGCACACGGGCAAATCAAATAATATTCTTTCAACCTGTAAAAAAAACTGACACTCAGTACCTATGAGATCAACCCAAAAACAAATACCAAAGACGTCAAATAAAGATCGCTGGTCAGGCATAGGTGATAACATCGTAATGGAACTCAAAGCAGTTGATTGGAAATATCCACACCTGTTATACCGGCTAAAATAGAAAAAATAATTCAAACCATCAGTGTCATGGTACCACCCATACTGTCATTTCTTTTGCACCGTGAATGACTTTCCAGGGGACACTGCCTATATCAAAATCAGTCACATCAGATTTTCCTTTTCTCCCAAAGACAATGGTGTCACAATTTTCTTCCCTGGCTGCTTCAAAAATGGCTCCTGCACGACTCTTAGCGCCTTGAATAATTTTACTCACAATATTTTTTCTTTGAATACCGGCATTTTCAAGAATTTGTATCGCCTCTTGAACCGCGGTTTCAATTTCTTCAAAGGCTGTGGTGATAAAGTCTATTGATTTTTTTTCGTTCTTTTTTTCATCATACTCATCAAAATCCCTGAGCACACTGCAAAGGACAATCCGGCAATCCGAATTTTCAATTATTTGCGCCACAAACTCAATCGCCCTTTTTGCCCCTTCAGACCCGTCAATGGCAAGAAGAAGAGAATGATTAACCTTTTGTGTCCCTGCCAGCATCAATGGGATGCTGATTGCTTTTTCAACCAGTTTTGTTGAGACACTTCCCAGGGCAAGGGGCAACAACAATTTAGCACCGCCACGTCTGCGTATCAAAAGGGCATCATATCCTTTTCGGGCTTCATCCATGATGTCCCTTACGATCTCCTTATTTCTTTCTGCTATAATAATGCTGATGGCTTCCGGCTTAAATCCTGCGGCAATGAGCATGGTTTTTGCTTTTCCCATAAAATCTTCCATCTCAGATCTATATCCAAGTTCCCATGCATATACCCGGGAACTTGCGTTATAGCTGAAAGGATCTTTTTTGAGATCATAATAACACTCTGGAACCTTGGTAATAATATTTATCAAAACAAGTTCCTTTTTAAGAAAGGGTTTAAAACTGCAAAGGTATTTAATGGTTTTAAATGCTCTTTGTGAACCATCCAGAGCCACAAGAAGTTTATTTTTATTTTCTGACATTTTTATTACTCCTTTTTTGAATCTTATTTATTTTTTATTCATTGCACGGCTTCTTTCTTTATTCCCAGATCATTTCGACAACAAAGAGATGACATGTCTATTGTTTGGGATTTCTAAGGTAAGCCCCCCAATAACTCATACCGACAAATACGCCCCCGCCAATTACATTTCCGATGGTCACGGGTAAAAGGTTTTTCCATAAAAAATTTATCCAGGTCAGGGAATCCATCGAGATATTGCCAATGGTCAGCTCAGTCGCCCAGGTTTTTAAGAATATTCCCGTTGGAATAAAATACATATTGGCCACGCAATGCTCAAACCCTATAGCGACAAAGCCCATGATGGGGAAAAAAATGGCGAAAATCTTGCCTACAGTCTGTCGAGCAGCCAGTGCCATCCAAACGGCCAGACAAACCAGCCAATTACATCCGATTCCACGGAAAAGGGCTTCATTGAATCCAAGTTCAACTTTTTTTATGGCGATATTGATGGCAGCTGCGCCCAATGATCCATTGCCGGTTTTCCATAGACCGGAAAAATAAAAGAGCAGTGCAATAAGCAGTGAACCGATGAAATTAGCCAGATAAACAACTCCCCAACGTTTCAACATGTTGCCGAAGGTGATTTCCCTGGTCAAAACACTTGAAATCATTAAATTATTACCTGTAAACAATTCCGCACCAGCAATGACTACCAGCATCAAACCAAGGCTGAATGCTGATCCAGCCATAAATTTTGCAAATCCAATACCCGTTATGGCTGCCATATCAAATGTAATGCTTGTGGCCAAAAGCCCGCCAAAACCAATATATGATCCGGCCAGAACGCCTAAAACAGTTACTGTGAGCCAGGGCGAATTTGCTTTTCCAACACCGATGGTGGATGCAACCGTTTCAGCGATGGTCTTGGGAGCTTTATCTTCCATATTCGGTATTGGAAATTGCATTGAGGTGATGATCTTTTCAAATCTGCCCAGGATATGCTTTTCCTGATTCAATTTACCTTGAATCGCTCGTTTAACCGCCTGCGCTATCTCGTCAGGCGTAAATGGTTTGGAAACATAGTCCATGGCCCCAAGTTTCATGGCTTCAGTTGCCCTGCCCACTGTGGGATAGCCGCTGATCATGACCAGAGCGGATTCAGGTGTCCGCCGGTTAAGTTCTTCGATTACATCCAGACCGTCAAAGCCCGGCATTTTCCAATCGCAAAGAATAACGTCATACATCGAATCTGTGGCAAGCCTGAGCCCCTGATCAGGATTCGGGGTAATGACCACATCAAAACCTTCAGCCGTAAAAATTTTCTGGCATGCATTCAATACGACTTCTTC
>Ga0208648_1001545_pt1 | contig 18262 bp, 14 predicted proteins | sample AntAceMetag02UKL_FD_184772 | JGI IMG/M metagenome (GOLD analysis project Ga0208648, IMG submission 184772) | Saline lake microbial communities from Ace Lake, Antarctica - Antarctic Ace Lake Metagenome 02UKL (SPAdes) (version 2) | ecosystem: Environmental > Aquatic > Non-marine Saline and...
GCTGGAAGATCACGCATTTAATGGATTGTCCCCTGTCAACCCAAAGATTTACCGGAAATATGGTAAACAGAATGCATGAAAAAAGAACCCTGGGTATTGTCAGAAGAACCTTGATCATTGGAAAACCGGATATCCTTCACAATGATGATAGTCCGGGGTCTTTCTTAAATCTTGAAAAGCTTAGACTTTAGCCAGTGGGGCTCGCTTCAATTTTTTATATTTATAAAAACCACTCTGGAAGAATGTCCAAAAATGATGCCTGCGGTTCATATATTTGAATGGAAAGTTTTATTCTGGAAAGGCAGAAGTGCCAGATATAGTGGTTCCCAAATTCCGTCGGGGCTTGATCCTATTAATAATAGTCTACAGTGAAAAATTTTAAAGATACCGATACAAATCAAAACCGTTTTCCGATAAATGTTGAAATCATTATCAGGTAAGTATTCATGATTGCTCATTAATCTAAAACAGGTATTACAATACTTGCTCAATTTTTATCATTTTCTTACAAAACAAGACGTCAATTTCATATTTATTTGTTTTATTGGAAAACATTATTTCTATATAAAAATAATAATTTATATCTATTGACATGGAATTTTTTTATTGGTATGAAATCCGCATAATTTATATCTGAGTGCATTTTGAATATATCCTGTAACACGAGTCAAGATCGTTTGAGTTTTGAAGCCTGAAATCCACTTATGCTAAATTTCTGCTACAAGTCCAAATTTTAATATTGATGGCAATATAGTTACATAATTTATATTCGACACCTATATAGCCTTTATCATTCAATTGAAAGGTGGCAAAGGATGACAAAATTATCACCGACATGGATTGGATTGGTCATGGGCGCATTGCTCCTGTGCACATGTAATGAATTCACAGTAGCATCTGAATCAAATTTGGCAGTCACAGATAGTGGTTCTTGGGTCAGGAAAGCGAATATGCCAACAGCAAGGAGTCGTTTTTCTGTCAGTGTAGTTGACGGGAAGATATACACCATTGGAGGGATTGTTAAGGGGGATATTCAAGTGAAGGGCAATCAGCAGTAGAAGAATATGACCCAGAGACTAACGTATGGAAGAAAAAAACCGGAATGCCGACTGCTAGAATGTGGCTTGCTACAGCAGTAGTAAACGGAAAAATTTATGCCATTGGTGGGTGTGGCCTTTCAAGTGGTTTGCAGGTTGTAGAAGTATACGATCCCAAGGTAGACATATGGACAGCAAAATCTGAAATGCTGACGAAACGGTTAGGGCATTCCGCGAGTGTAGTTGATGGAAAAATTTATGTGATCGGCGGACAGATTTGTTATGATCGTATGCCATTAGCAATATCTGAGGAATATGACCCCAAAATTAAACCTCGGCAACTACTCAGGTGAAATGATTTTTCCTTGAAAAAATAAACAGACCTTTTAATTATTTTTGTATTTAATAAAACATTTACTATGTGGTGTAAAATATCGCTGGTTGAAAAACAAACTGTGGCCAAATAAAAAAAGCCGTAAGTCATTGAGTTAGACTTACGGCTTTTGGGGAGTGGATAATTACAAGGGTTTATTTATTCTTCAACAATCATCATAGTAGCAGGATCAAGCCTGTATCTTTGATCGGTTTTATCACCGTCCTTTAGAATCACAGCTTCTATTTTATCTTCTATAGGCTGAAGAACAATGGCTTTGTCAAAACTTTCTTTATGGGCGTCAAGCTGAATTGGGTATCCGTCCTGGCTTAATTTTTCTTCACGGTGGGTTTTCATGGAGAACCAGATAAAAATAGAAAATTCATGGTTTAGATCTTCAAGTTCCGTAAGGATACCTGAAACATCCTTGTCAAAGTTTAAGCCGTCAATAATCATGGTGGAAGGCAAGGCAAGGTCTGCTTTTTTGAAGCTTTTAAGATAATCTTTTATCTTTTCTGTATCAAAGGTGGATTCATTATAGCTGATTCCAACCTTATTGAGGTTGATATCTTCCCAAAGCCTGACAGCTTTCTGGGGGTCAACATAACCGATACTGTCCACAAGGTTTGTGTATGCATCATTATACCTTAAGTTTATTTTTTCAATGGATTCATCAAGGCTGATATGAAGTATTTTTTTATCGCTTAACAACTGAGTCAGAGCGATCTGAACAAGAAAACTTGTTTTTCCAACACCAGCCCTTGAAAGGACTGCACCGAATCTGCCTTGTTTCAGGTTTTCAATCCCAATGGTTTTTGAAACCGGACTTTTAGAAATGAGATCTTTTTTTAACATATTTCCTCTCTTTTATATAAATAGCTTATTTTTTTTGTGTTTTTTCTTCAAGTTTTCTTTTGGCAATCTCTTCTGCAATAGATTGCGGCACCTGTTTGTATGTTGAAAACTCCATTGTAAACTGTGCTTTTCCCTGTGTCGCAGATCTAAGAACAGTTGAAAAGCCAAACATATCAGATAATGGTACCTGGGATTCAACCACAGACATGACACCTTCTTCCTGGGAGCCTTGAATAATACCTCTTCTCTGGTTAATCAGACCCATGCAGGAGCCCTGGAATTCATTAGGTGTTTCAATAACAACCTTCATGATGGGTTCTTTGATGACGGGTTTTGCCTTGGCGTATGCCTCAAGAAAAGCCCCCCGTGCTGCAGATTTAAACGCCATTTCAGAAGAGTCTACGGCATGAAAGGCACCATCATCAATAGTAATTTTAATACCCGTAACAGGGAATTCAAGTTTGGGGCCTTTAGCCATACACCCTTCAAAGCCTTGTTTACATGCCGGAATATATTGAGTGGGGATTCTGCCGCCTGTAATTTTATTTACAAATTCAAATTCTTCATCATTTGGTTCCATAAATCCAGCCACACGACCATATTGTCCTGCACCACCCGTTTGTTTTTTATGGGTATAGTTAAAAACAGCTTTTTTGGTAATGGTTTCTCTGTATGCCACTCTTGGTTTGCCCGTGTCAACCTCTGCACCATATTCTCTTTTCATTCTCTCAACATAGACTTCAAGGTGAAGTTCTCCCATACCCTGAATGATGGTATCACCGGTTTCATGATCCACATAAGTTTTGAAAGTCGGATCCTCCTTGGTAAACCGGTTTAATGCCTTGGACATGTTAATCTGGGCTTTGTTGTCCTTGGGTACAATGGAAAGAGAGATAACAGGTTCCATGATATGCATTGCAATCAAGGAGTAATTGATCGTTGGTGATACAAATGTATCACCGGAAGCGCAGTCAACTCCGAACATAGCTCCTATGTGGCCGGCTGGGATGGCTTCGACATCTTCTGTTTGAGAGGAATGCATTCTGATGAGACGTCCTACCCTGAATTTTCTCCCATCCCTTGAATTAACCAGTGTGTCGCCTTTATTAATACATCCCTGATAGACCCTGATATAGGTTAACTGACCATATTGCCCGTCTTCCAGTTTAAAGGCCAATGCCACTGTTGGTTTGTCAAAGCTGCTTTCAAGAATAACAGACTCACCATTATTATCCATATCAAGGGCTTCATTTTCAATATCAAGAGGGGAGGGAAGATAGCTGATCACTGCATTCAGAAGAGGTTGAACAGCTTTATTTTTATATGCAGATCCAAGAAACACCGGGGTCATCTGTCTTGTAATGGTTCCGTTTCGAACAGCAGTCATGATTAATTCTTCAGTGATGATTTTTTCTTCCAGAATGGCATCGGTCAGGTCATCTGAAAAAAGAGAGACTGCATCGATCATTTCTTCCCGAGCAGTTTGGGCCTCATCCATCATTTCGGCCGGAATATCTTTAGTCACAATATTTTCACCATTGTCACCTTCAAAATAATAGGCTTTCATGGCAACAAGGTCAACAACGCCTTCATGTTTGTCTTCAAGGCCTATGGGCAACTGCATTAGAATTGAATTATGGCCCAGTTTATCCCTTAGCTGCCTGCTCACCTTGGCAGGATTGGCACCGGATCTGTCACATTTGTTAACAAAGGCAATGCAGGGGACTTTATAGCGTTTCATCTGCTGGTCAACGGTAATGGACTGGGACTGGACTCCGGATACAGAGCAGAGAACCAGCACAACCCCATCCAGAACCCTTAAAGACCGTTCAACCTCTACTGTAAAGTCAACATGGCCCGGGGTATCAATAATATTGATATTATGCGTGTTCCATTCGCAATAGGTGGCAGCCGATGCAATTGTGATCCCTCTTTCTCTTTCAAGTTCCATGGAATCCATGACAGCACCGACTCCGTCTTTGCCCCTGACCTCATTGATTTTATGTATTTTGTCAGTGTAAAATAAAATTCTTTCAGTCAGTGTGGTTTTACCGGAATCAATATGAGCACTGATGCCAATATTTCTTACTCTTTTTAGATCTCTGATCATTTTAACATTATCCTTTGAATATAAAATTTGCTTGTCAAACAATTTTAGAATACAATTGTTGTCAAAGGCTTCCCTGTATTTTAATATTGCTAAATTATTACGATTTTGTTAGTGTGAACCCGAAGTTAAACTTAGCTTATGAAACGCGATATATTATATTTAACCTACTAATTTGTCAAGTAAAAATTATTGATTTTGAATGATTTATCAGAACAATCTATCCGGGAATTCAAACAACGGATCAAAATAGGATCAAAAAGTTTAAATATCAATGTTTTAGACCATCAAGTTGATATAATGATCCTTCATGCAAAAGAGCTGATGACCTGGAATAAAAAAATAAATCTTACTGCCATTAAAGAGCCTTTGCTCATTGCTGAAAAGCATTTTATTGATTCCATTGCGGCTGTATCTTTTCTTGGAAATGAGACTTGCCTTATGGATATGGGATCCGGTGGAGGATTTCCCGGTATTCCCATTAAAATTATGAAGCCTGCTTTAAAAGTTGTCTTGATAGATTCCTCTCGAAAAAAGGTCAATTTTTTAAAATATATCATAAGAATATTACATCTGGAAAATATTGATGCTATCCATGCAAGGGTTGAAGATCTTCATGAAAACGAAAAGTATAAAAATAAATTTGATGCAGTCATATCCCGTGCCTTTACTGAACTTTTAAATTTTACAGCACTATCGTCTCCTTTTTTAAGTAACAATGGTGCAATTTATGCCATGAAAGGAAAACATGCTGACCAGGAGATTACACCTGTCATTTTAAAAAAATTTAATTTACAAACAAATCATTACCAGCTTCCTTTTGAAAAATCAGATCGATATATGATTAAGTTGTCTGTTAAACGATGATATTATTTAATTTGAATCATAAATAAGCGTGTATGCCACTGACCCCCATGCCCTATAGGGCACAACAAATTATGAAAAAGTAATGAGATGTAAGATGTGAGGGAAGCAAAATGAATGGTTTTTTCTCACTACTCAAAATTCATATCTCAATACTTTCATATAAAACAATTAACAAAATGGAGCATGGTTACTTTATGAAAAAGGTTTTAATAGCACTCTTCTTGGTTGTTACTGTTCTGTATATTTTTTCAACCCAAGTTTTTGCCAAATCCAATCTGGATGGCTTGGGAATCATTGTAAATGTAAAAAAGTGCAATTTAAGAAGTGCACCCGATATATCTAAAGATAATGTCATCTCTGTCTTGTTAAAAAATGAAACAGCATCCCTGCTGGATACATTTATCAGCAAAGGGCACCTATGGTATTTTGTTCAAACAACTGATTATAAGGGCTGGCTGTCAGCATCTGTTTCAACTTTGAAAGAAAAACCAATAGATTTTAACCAATTGGATTTAATCTATAAAAAGACATTAATACATCTGGAAAAAGAATATCCTGCTAAATACTTTAATTTATATAATAAAGTTAAAATGTATTATTCAAAGGAAGAATTTGATGCTCTGTTATTAGATCAATCAAATATCCTTTTACAGGGGGAATATCTGGATAAACTTATTTTTTTGGCATCACCTGTTTCGATTAAAACCCAGAACAGGCAGCATAAGGACGCGGTTCCTTTATTGGTAAATCAAGAGACCTTGAATAATGGAAAAGTATTTTTCAAAAAATACAAAGCATATTTTTTAAAAGCACAAAAAGAGACTGGAGTTCAAGCAAACGATATTATCGCTATTTTAAACTGGGAGTCCAGGCTTGGAATGTACAAGGGTAAATATGATATATTCAAGATATTCAGCAATCAATACTTTCATATTAATGAAGTTGAATTTGAACTTTTTCAAAAAGGCCATTATCAAAAACAAGGGGCCATGGAAAGATCCAGGGCCCTTAAAAGACTTCAAAAAATAAAAAAACGTGCTTTTAATAATCTGTCTCAATTATTGATTCAGGCAAAAAATACAGGTTTTGATCCAAGAATCGTAAAAGGGTCCTGGGCAGGTGCGATAGGTATTCCACAGTTTATGCCCGCTTCCATGTCTTATGCAGTTGATGGGGACGGGGATGGCCTCATCGATTTAAACACTGTTCCAGATTCAATTTTTTCCGTTGCCACATATCTGAAACGTCATAAATACAAGGAACGGGGTAGAGAATATGCCTTTAAACGGTATAACGCCAGTGACACGTATGTCCGGGGTGTTAAATTGTATTCTGATGAGTTTGAAAAGCTAATGCCTCAACTCTGTCCTATTGAATGAGTACATTGATTGGAATCACTCAGACTTTTTCCCCTTTGGGGCCGGCGATTTCAATTTTTTTAGTTTTGGCTGACCGCTTATAAAGACCTTATCATTTTCAGTGTAGATATTTGTAATATCCATATCAATATTGAATTGGTCACTGCCTATTTTGGTGATAAAGGGCGCAAATTTTTGAATTTCAATGGGGTATTCGATGCCGTTGCCAAGCGATAACAACTGCAGAAGGTTGGTTGCCATTTTATCTGTTTTATTTTCATTCGGTATCTGCAAAATATAAGGCGTAATATACAATAATCGGTTTGGTGCATCATAGCGCAAAGAAACGTTGCAACGGACATCGGCATAGAGGTTGCCGATGTCCATTAACAGGGCCTGATTACCCAATTTGGTTTCAAATTTAATATTTTCGCCTTTTATATTCATCTCAAATTCCACCTTATCAGAGCCAATTTTAAGGTGATTTATGGCTTGGATCAACAAGGACCCTTTAAAATAATGCCCCTTTTCAAGATTCAGCGGCAAGGCAGTTTTGATCATATCGTTTATAACATTACGAGGAATGGTAATGGTGATTTCATCAGACAAAACAGTCTGGGCATGACTGCCGGAAATATTTATCACCATTAACAAACAAATAAAAATTACGCATAAATACTTATTTTTCATAATGAGAAAGCCTCTCAACCATCCAATATTTTAGAAAATTTGAAATCAGATCAACCAGTTGATAAAGCAATATTTATAATGAAAAAACAAATATTAGTAAAGAAATATTCAAAAGGTTTAATAGATGTTTTCCCTGTCGCCAAATGCCCGGCATATTTGCCCATTTCTACATCAAAGATGTCACTGGCTGCTTCAATGGACTCTTTGGCTGATATTTTTTTTATTTAATGATAATATTAAGACTTTTTTACAGGGGATTGCCTTGATAATATTTGTTATTTCTTGACATTTTACCGGTTTAGCCTTACAAAGACAAGTTCAACTATTGAATGTCAACCGATCCGAATACCGGAGGAACAATGGATTATAAAAAAACCTTGAATCTGCCTTCAACAAAATTTGCTATGAAGGCTAATCTGCCGCAACGTGAACCCCAGCAGTTAAAAGAATGGGAAGAAAAAAAGATTTATGAGAAATTAAGAGAGCAATCCAAAGACAAAAAAACCTTTATTCTCCACGATGGACCTCCCTATGCAAATGGGCATCTGCACATGGGACATGCCATAAATAAAATTTTAAAGGATATTATTATCCGATCACGACAAATGGCAGGATACAATGCCCCCTATGTTCCAGGTTGGGATTGCCACGGACTTCCCATTGAACACAATGTAGATAAAAAGCTTGGTAAAAAGAAAAAAGAAATGACCGATGTTCAGGTCCGAAGGGAATGCAGAGCTTATGCTGCAAAATTTGTCGAAATTCAAAAAGAGGAATTCAAACGTTTTGGCGTTATGGGGGAATGGGACAATCCTTATCTGACAATGAATTACCCCTATGAAGCCAGAATTACCAAAGAATGCGGAGAGTTTGCCCTGGCCGGGGATATGTTTTTAGGTAAAAAACCTATTTACTGGTGTTGCAGCTGCCAGACAGCCCTTGCAGAAGCGGAAATTGAATACCATGACCATACCTCTCCCTCCATTTTTGTGAAATTTCCCGTAAAAGATGATCTGTCCGAACTTTTGCCAGATGTTACAGACGACATATTTGTTGTGATCTGGACCACCACCCCCTGGACCATTCCAGCCAATTTAGGTATCTGTCTTCACCCTGATTTTGTCTATGTTGCAGTAAAAACAGAAAATCATGGGGTTTTGATTGTTGCAAAAGATCTGGCTGACCAGGTAATGAAAACCCTTGGATTTGAAAATTATACTATTCTCAAAGAAATTGCCGCAAAGGATCTTGAAAATAAACGCTGCAAACACCCGATCTATGACAGGGATTCACTGATTATGTTAGGAGACCATGTGACCCTTGAAGCCGGTACAGGCTGTGTCCATACAGCGCCGGGACATGGCACGGACGATTATATTGTGGGTGAAAAATATGGGCTGGATTGTTATTCCCCAATTGAGGACAATGGAGTATTTTCAAAAGATGTTGAGTATTTTTCCGGTGAATTTATTTTTAAAGCAAATATTTCCATTAATGAAAAACTGGACAGCCTGAATCTTTTGTTAAAGAATGAAAAACTGTCCCACTCCTATCCCCATTGCTGGCGGTGTAAAAGCCCGGTGATATACAGGGCAACCCCTCAATGGTTTATATCCATGGACAAAATGGGACTTCGTCAAAAAAGTCTTGATGAAATCAATAATGTCCAGTGGATCCCGTCCTGGGGACGGGAAAGAATTTATTCCATGATAGAAAACCGTCCTGACTGGTGTCTTTCAAGACAGCGATCCTGGGGTGTCCCCATTCCTGTATTCCATTGCAAAGAGTGTAAAGAGGTTTATGTAACAAGGGAATCCGTGGATAAAATACATGGATTGTTCACACAATTCTCTTCTGATATCTGGTTTGAAAAAGATGCAAAATTTTTAATGCCAGAAGGCGCCAAATGTGAAAAATGCGGCTCAACTGAGTTTACAAAAGATCATAATATTCTTGATGTATGGTTTGATTCCGGTGTGAGTCATGCAGCAGTCCTGGATGAAAGACAAGGGCTTTCCCGACCGGCGGACATGTATCTTGAGGGAAGTGATCAGCACAGGGGATGGTTTCACTCTTCTTTGCTCACTGGTGTGGGAAGAACAGGAAAAGCACCATATAAAGCCGTTCTCACCCATGGGTTTGTTGTAGATGAAAATGGCAGGAAAATGTCCAAGTCTGTTGGAAATGTTGTGGCTCCGGAATCCGTTATTAATCAGTATGGTGCTGATGTATTGAGGCTTTGGGCAGCTTCTGCTGACTATAAAGGAGATATAAGCATCTCCAATAATATTATCAAACAATTGTCCGATGCATACCGCCGTATCCGAAATACCTGCAGGTTCATGCTGGGCAATTTTTCAGATTTTGATGTTACAAGCGATCTTAGATCCATAAAAGATATGTCTGAGCTTGACCGCTTTATTCTCCACAGACTGCATCACGTGGTAAATCGTTCACTTACCTCCTATGATAAGTATGAATTCCATACCATTTATCATACTTTGCATAATTTTTGTGTGGTGGATCTGTCTTCATTCTACCTGGATATTATCAAGGACAGATTGTATACGTCTCCTGCGACTGATCCAATGAGACGTGATGCACAGACAGTCATGTTTATCATATTGGATGCCATTGTAAAAATCATGGCACCGATTCTGCCGTTTACAGCAGATGAGATTTACCAGCATATGCCCAAAGAGTTGGATCATAAAGACAGTATTCACCTGGATTCCATGGTTGAGCTCAATAAAGAATGGGAAGATAAAGAACTGGCAGATATCTGGGAGAACATCAGAAGCCTGCGAGGTGAAGTAACCAAAGCTTTGGAAGAAGCAAGAATCAATAAATTGATCGGTCATCCTTTGGATGCTGCCCTTGAAATCAAATTGCCTGATACACTATTAAAAGAACAGGTTGAAAATTTAAAAGAAAATCTCAGTGATATTTTTATTGTATCCAGTGTTGTGATTGTGGATACAATAGATGATGCAGCTTATCACGCCAAAGAAATTCAAGGCCTGTCCATTAAAGTTAACAAGGCAGCAGGTAACAAGTGTGATCGGTGCTGGCGGTTTGATGAAAGTATCGGCATGGATGTGGAACATCCCACGGCCTGTGCGCGGTGTGCAACAGCTTTAAAAAAGATATTATAACCTGAAGGTCACACGTAACATAAAGGTCACACGTAACATAAAGGTCACACGTAACATAAAGGTCACACGTAAATTGAATCTGAAATCCTTAAAAGCAAAAGGGAAAATATGGATTCGCCTGTGCCTGGTCAGCGGATCTGTCGTTTTTGTTGATCAGATCACAAAAAATATTATTAAAATAAACCTGTCTGTATATGATAATATCATTGTGATAGAAAAATTTTTTAATATTACCCATATCCTGAATCCAGGCGGAGCCTTTGGCTTTCTGGCTTCCCAGACCCCTGAAATTAGAAAATTTATTTTCTTGTTCATGTCATCCATAGTGGCCCTTTTTGTTTTATGGTTTTATAAAAAGTGTGCCTCAAATTTTGTTTTCCTTTCCTATGGCCTGGCTCTGATTTTTGGAGGTGCCCTGGGAAACCTGATTGACAGATTTAAATATGGCAAGGTGATGGATTTTTTTGATTTTTATATAGGTTCTTTCCATTGGCCTGCATTTAATGTTGCCGACAGTGCCATCAGCATTGGAATGAGCATATTGATCTATCATATACTGTTTAATAAAATTCCGGATTTTTAAGCTTATGTATCCAGTTCTACTACATATTGGAAGTTTTAACCTTTATACCTATGGCCTTTTTGTTGCCCTTGGATTTATGACGGCCGTATGGGTTTCTCAAAAAAATGCAGCCCCCCATGGTATCCTGCCCGATGCTATTACAGATATTTTCTTTGTTATACTGGTATCTGCTCTTTTAGGAGCCCGTCTTTTGTACGTAGGTATCAATTTTGAAGATTACAAAGACAATTGGCTGGACATCCTGAAGATCTGGAACGGGGGTCTGGTTTTTTTCGGTGGATTTCTTGGAGCCGTTGCCGCATCTTTTATTTATCTGAAGATGAAAAAGTTCAACATCTGGAAAACGGCTGATCTTCTGGCTCCAGGTATTGCCCTGGGGCATGCTGTTGGAAGACTTGGATGTTTTTTTGCAGGGTGCTGCTATGGTAAAACCTGCGATCTACCCTTTGCTGTAAAGTTTACAAATCCTGAAAGCCTTGCTCCTATTGGCGTTTATTTGCACCCGACCCAGATTTATTCTGTGCTTTCCAATCTTATTTTGTTTTTTATTCTTATAGGCTTCCAAAAAAAAAAGAAATTTAATGGCCAGGTGTTTTTAAGTTATATAATACTTTATTCATTGTTCAGGTTCATTGTTGAATTTTTTCGGGGGGATTTTCGAGGAAATTTTATTTTTGACTTTATTTCCATGTCACAGGGCATAGGGCTCATGGTTTTTCTGATTGCCCTTATACTTTTAATTAAACTGTCCAGACCTTTTTATGGCCCAAAATAAAAACATACTTAAGCACAATGGATTAGACGTATTTTTAACCTCTGTTCAAGAAAAGGATATTCCAGCCCTAACTTTGATTTATGGTGAATCTTTTCTGGTAAAACAAGCCTTTAAAACCCTGTCTTCTTTTCTGCTGGGGAATGATAATTCCAAGTTTGCCCTTGAAACCCTTGAAGGTGGTGCTGTTTCCATGGGAGATATCATTGAGCAGGTGTCCACTTTTTCTCTTCTTGTTTCCAAAAAAATCGTGGCAGTCAAAAATGCCCCTTTGTTTCAAACAAATCAGAGCGGTTCAGATATCTGTTTTTCTTTGTCTGACCTTGATCATCTGAATGATTTTATTGGAAAAGGCATTCCCAAAAATCATTATCTGATACTGACAACCACCCTGATTGATAAAAGAAAAAAGATATACAAAGCAATCGCAGATAAAGGGTTAATCATTGACTGCTCTGTTGCTCAGGGGGCAAGAAAAGCAGACCAGGATGAGCAGAGAGCTGTTTTGCAGAATGTTGCAGGCCAGATCCTGTCAAAATCTAAAAAAACCATAAATAACCAGGCCTTTCATGCTCTTGTGGATATGACTGGATTTAATCTTGATCTTTTATTTCAGAATCTTGAAAAGCTGATTGCCTATTCCGGTAAAGCTATGATGATTTCAATTGAAGATGTAAAAGCTGTTGTAAAAAGGGATAAAAAAGATCCAATATTTAATTTAACCAATGCGTTTATAGCTAAAGATGTTAAAAATACTCTTTTTTATTTAAATTCACTTTTTAATGAAGGATTTCATCCCCTGCAGATATTAAAATCATTTGAAAATCTAATTCGAAAACTGATCCTGGTGAAATGTTTTACGCAAAAGTTTTATGAAAACAATAACCTGAAGGTCACACGTAAAACGAGTCTGAAAAATATGAATTTTAATTCATTCCAGCAAGTTGTCCTTCCAAAAGTCATCCATCATGACGAACAATTAAAGATAATTATAGAAGACCGGGATAAATATATATCAAACCAAGATTCAAAGACAAAAGCGAATAAGGCAAATGATCTTTTCCTTGCACCCAATCCAAAAAATGCCTATCCTGTTTTCCAGATTTTTCAAAAATCTGAGAATTTTTCATTAAAAGAGTTGAATCAAGCTTTGATTTTTTTAGGTGATCTGGATTATCGGCTAAAGTCTTCATCTTTTGATGCAAAGATAGCCATTGAAAACTTTATCATCAACACCTGCAGTAAAGGAGGGTTTGTGTATGCTGAGGAAAACAAAAATCATCGCCACCGTTTCTAGCTTAAATTGTTCTTCTAAGTTTATCGCAAGGCTATATAATGCCGGTATCAATGTTGTTCGACTGAATACAGCCCACATGACCCATGACGATGCCTTGAAAGTGATCGAAAATACAAGACAGGTGTCGGATAAAATAGGTATTCTCCTGGATACCAAAGGCCCAGAGATCAGAACCTGCGATAATAATGAACCTTTGTCAGTAAAATATGGGGACACCATACGAATTAAAGGCGCTCCCGGTGAAAAATCTAAAGGTAAGGTGATCTGTGTCTCCTATAAGGATTTTGTCAAGGATGTTCCCGTTGGCAGTTCCATAATGATCGATGATGGAACCATTGCTCTGGCAGTTATGGATAAGGATGACAAGTATTTAATGTGCCATGTGGAAAATGATGGGGTGATCAATTCCAGAAAAAGTATCAACATTCCGTCTGTTCATGTGAAACTTCCGGCTTTGAGTAAGAAAGATATAGGCTTTATTGAATTTGCCGCTGATAATGATCTGGATTTTATTGCCCATTCCTTTGTGAGAAATAAAGATGATGTCCTGGCTGTTCAAAAAATTTTGAATAAAAAAAAATCTTTCATAAAAATTATAGCAAAAATTGAAAACTCCCGGGGAGTTGAAAATCTGTCTGAGATTCTTGATCATGCCTATGGGGTTATGATTGCAAGGGGTGATCTGGCAGTTGAAATACCCACAGAGCAGATCCCGTTGATCCAGAAACAAATTATCAGGACCTGTATTGAAAAAAGAAAGCCCGTGATTGTTGCCACCCAGATGTTGCATTCCATGATCCAATCACCCAGACCCACAAGGGCAGAGGTTTCAGATGTCGCCAATGCCTGCCTGGATCATGCAGATGCCCTCATGCTTTCAGGAGAAACAGCCAGTGGAAAATATCCTGAAGTGGCCGTCAGAACCATGGCAAAAATTGCCCAGGAAGTTGAAGACAAAACCAGCAGTTATATGAATGTTCCTTATACCCTTGAAAATAAAATCACGGCCTATCTTGCCAAGTCAGCTGTTAAAGCTTCTCTAAGACTGAACACAAAAGCCATTGTGGCGGATTCTTTAACTGGAGAATCGATTCGTGCACTTGCAGCTTACAGGGGAGACAACCCCATATATGGTCAGATATATGACCAACGGGTTATGCGCCAATTGTCTCTGTCCTTTGGGGTATTTGCCGAATATATACCAATGGATATCACAAGTCAGGACTCCTTAAATAAGTCCATCTGCCTGTTATTAAATGATAAACAATTTAAAGAGGATGACTTGATCATTGTTCTTGCAGGAAGTTTTGGCATTAACCAGGGCACATCTTATATTGAAATCAGCACAGCAGATAATTTCAAAAAAAAATGTATTTAAGAGTCAAATAGATCCTGGGCTTTATAGGAGCTTCGAACAAAAGGTCCTGCCGCTATTTTTTTAAATCCAATTTGTCTGGCTTTTTTTTCCAGCTGCTTAAATTCATCCGGAGAATAATATTTTTGAACTTCCAGATGGGCTTTTGTGGGCTGAAGATATTGACCAAGGGTTATAATTTCACAGCCATAATGAAAAAGATCCTTCATGGTTTGTTCAAGCTCTTTAATGGTTTCCCCTAAGCCCACCATGATCCCGGATTTTACAGGAATTGAAGCATTAATGGCTTTTGCATTCTTGAAAAGATCAAGGGACTGCTGATAGTTGGCCTCGGGTCTGGCTAGTGAATAAAGAGATGGAACAGTCTCAATATTGTGGTTCAGTACATCCGGGTTTGCATTTATAACTATTTTCAAAGCCTCGATATTCCCCTGGAAATCAGGAATCAAGACCTCAACTTTGGGATCATCCGGCAGGGTGGTTTTAATGGCTTTTATGGTCTTTGCAAAATGAGAAGCACCGCCATCTACAAGGTCATCTCGAGTAACAGAGGTTACCACCACATATTTTAATTTTAAGTCAAGGGCTGCTTTGGCAACTCTCATGGGTTCATCAGGATCAAGGGGCAGGGCAGGGGCAAAACTAACATTGCAGAATCTGCAGTTACGTGTGCAATTGGATCCTAAAATCATAAATGTGGATGTGTTTTTGGAAAAACATTCAAACATATTTGGGCAGTTGGCTTCCTGGCAGACAGTGTTTAGCCCGGCATTTGAAAGAAGGTTTCTTACCCTTTGATAATCCCCACCTTTGGGAAGGTTTTTTTTAAGCCATGACGGCTTTTGTTTTATTTTTATATGCATTGTTCCCACCCTTTTTCAATGGGGTTAAAATCCTAGTTAAAATCCAGATTAAAATTAATTTATAATCGAGTCGTTGCCTTTGGTGGCAGATTTCAAATCTGTTACTTTATAGTTAAATACAGATGAAAAATATTTCATAAAGGCAGTTTTTATCTGGTCCATTGAAATATCATATTCATTTGAGCCGGAACCTGACTCAGATTTGGCCATTTCTTTTTTAATGGAGGTTATGGAAATATTGGCAAGGCCACAGGGGTTTATCCATGAAAATGGTTCAAGATCAGAGTTGATATTCATGGCAATACCATGAAAGGATATTCCTCTTTTGATTGAAATACCCACACTGCCGATTTTTGAATTTTTCACCCATATGCCATGGTTTCTTTCGTCTCTGTCTGCATCAATGCCAAAATCTGCGGCTGTTTGTTTCATGATCTCTTCAAGGCCATGGACAAAATCCTTTACGCCTATTTTGTTTTTATCAAGGTCAACAATGGGGTACATTACTGCCTGACCAGGGCCATGATAGGTGATATTTCCCCCTCGATCAGTTTGAACGACATCAATTCCTTTGGAGTTTAAGAACTCTTTGGAAACACTTAAATTTTCTTCTCCGCCTCTTTTTCCAAGGGTGAAAACAGATGGGTGCTCAACAAAAAAAATTTGATCCTCAACAAGACCTTTGTCGATTTTGGCGTTTAAAGTTTGAATCTGAAGATCAAGCGCTCTTTTGTATTCTAAAATATTAAGGTCTATAAATACACAAGAGCGCTTTTTTTTATTTAACCTCTCAGACATGGCTTTCTTGCTGCTGCAACTTCATCAAGCCGCGTGACTTTTGTCAGAAGCGGTGCTTTTTTAAGCTTTTCAGGATCTTCCCTGGCCTCTCCGGCAATGGCTTTTACGGCATCAATAAATTGATCAATATCCTCTTTTGACTCGGTTTCTGTGGGTTCCACCATAAATGCTCCATCCACAACCAGGGGGAAGTAGACAGTGGGAGGATGAAACCCGTAATCCAAAAGCCGTTTTGCTATATCCATGGTGGTGATGTGATATTCTTTTTGAAATTCATCATTAAATACACATTCGTGCATACATGGCAAATCATAGGGAAGATTCAGAGTGCCTTTCAGGCTTTCCTTGACATAATTGGCATTAAGGACAGCTAATTTACTGGCATCTGTAAGTCCTTTAGCGCCCATGGAAAGGATATAGGCATAGGCCCTTACCAGGATACCAAAATGTCCGTAAAATGTATGAATCCTGCCCATAGTATCAGGAAAATCTGTAACAAGTTTATAATTATCCAGCTCTTTTACAACCCTTGGTATTGGTAAAAAGGGTTCAAGGACTTTGCCAACAGCAACTGGCCCTGATCCCGGACCACCACCACCATGTGGCGTTGAAAATGTTTTGTGAAGATTTAAATGAAGAACATCAATGCCGATATCGCCGGGTTTGACAATACCCATAATGGCATTCATGTTGGCGCCATCCCCATAGACAAGCCCGCCTTTTGAGTGGACAATCTCAGCGATCTCTTTGATATTGGCTTCAAAAAGTCCCAGGGTATTGGGATTGGTCACCATTATACCGGCTGTATCTTCATCCATTATGGCTGCAATTGTTTCAGGTTCAAGAATTCCCTTTGGTCCTGATTTGATGTTGACGGGGGTATAGCCACAAAGGGCTGCACTGGCTGGGTTTGTGCCATGTGCTGTATCCGGTATAATAATCTTGGAACGCTGCTTTCCTTTTGTTGCAAAGTATGCATGAATCATGAGCATACCGGCAAGTTCGCCGTGGGCACCGGCAGCAGGTTGAAGCGTGACAGCATTAAACCCGGTTATTTGGGCAAGATATTGCTCAAGATTATACATTAGTTTTAATGCACCTTGAGAAAATTCATCCCCTGATAATGGATGAGCACTGGCAAATCCCTGTCGGGCAGCCTGAACTTCATTGGTTTTAGGATTGTATTTCATGGTGCAGGACCCAAGGGGGTACATACCGGAATCTACTCCAAAATTCCATTGGGAAAGTCGGGTATAATGTCGTACCACATCCAGTTCGGAAAGTTGTGGAAGCTGGGGGGCATCACCTGTAAGGTTTTCATCAAGGGGTGCTCTTTCAACATCAGACTTTGGCAGGGACATTGCACACCTCCCGTCACGACTTTTATCCCAAAGCAGTGGTTCGTTGAAAATAAGACCGCTTGTTCCAGGTTGCTGATTCATTATTGTACCTCCTTTGCCAATTGATCAATGTCTTTTTTTGAAATGGTTTCTGTTGCACAAAATAGATAATGATGGTTGAGTTCAGGATAAAATTTATCAAGACATATTCCAGCAAATGTACATTTGTCATTAATCAAGGCTGCTCTTTTTTGTTCAAACCCGGCAGGGACTTTCATCACAAATTCGTTAAAGAAAGGTGTGTCAAAGGCTGATTCAAAGCCTGCCTTTTCAAGACTTTTTTTCAGATATACAGCTTTATCATGGTTTTGCAGGGCAATTTCCCTGATACCGATTTTGCCAACAGTGGCAAGGTAGACACCAGCCGTCATGGCGTTAAGCCCGTTATTGGAACAGATATTTGAAGAGGCTTTTTCTCGTCTGATATGCTGTTCTCTTGTGGCAAGGGTTAAAACAAAACCATTATCACCATTTGCATCCTTGGTTTTTCCGATTAAACGACCGGGAAGGTTCCTCATTTGCTTTTTGGTACTGGCAAGTAATCCCAAGCCCGGGCCGCCAAATGATTTGGTAATGCCGAGACTCTGGCCTTCACCAGCAACCAGGTCAGCACCAAAACTACCTGGATTTTTTAAAAGACCAAAAGCCAGTGCTTCCGTAAAAGAGGTTATAAACAAAATCTTTTTAGTGTCTGCAACAGCTTTAAAGGCAGATAAATCTTCAATATTACCA
>Ga0208648_1001547_pt1 | contig 18254 bp, 12 predicted proteins | sample AntAceMetag02UKL_FD_184772 | JGI IMG/M metagenome (GOLD analysis project Ga0208648, IMG submission 184772) | Saline lake microbial communities from Ace Lake, Antarctica - Antarctic Ace Lake Metagenome 02UKL (SPAdes) (version 2) | ecosystem: Environmental > Aquatic > Non-marine Saline and...
TTTTGAGCGACGGCCTTTACGGCCATGCCGACACGGGTATTATTTAATAACCAGGCAAAACAAAGTAAGCCTGTAATGGATAATATAAAGATAACCACGTCCTGTTTCATAAATACCAAAGGCCCAATGGCAAGTGTCCCTTCCACAATGTCAGGCAATGATTTGAGCCTTGGACCAAACACGGCAATATACCCGATATCCAAAAAGAGCGCCAGCCCCAGGGTTAACATCATGGCTTTCATCTGCCAGTCGGATCGCTTTCGCAGGGGTGCTACCAGGAATTTCTCTAAAAAGAAGCCCACAATAAAAAGAAAGGGAATTGCCGTAAGAAAAACAGTATAGTATCCTCCCGGTAAATTTAAGGGAACCAGAAATACCCAGGCGAAATAGCCGCCCATGGTGTAAAAAGATCCATATGCAAAATTAAAGGCTTTTGTTACGCCGTAGACAAGGGCAAGACCAATGGCCATAAGGGCATAAACCGATCCATTCAATAAACCGCTGATAATAACATCAATAATCTCTATAAACATATAGTGTTTTCTCCCCTCCATAAGCGAGTTCAACCCGCCATATGTTCTTCCCAATAACCATTTCTTAGCTCTGTCACATTCCCAGAAAAATTTCCTTTAGATCCTCGTTGCTTAAGGCATCATCTTTACTACCCTCAAAGGTTATGCGACCTTCTTCCAGAACATAAAGCTTGTCAGCCAGATCCGTTATCTGAGGAATATTCTGCTCCACCACCAGAATTGTTTTACCCTGTTTGTTAATCTCCCTAATAATCCTGGCCACCTCAGTCCTTAGATTCGGCTGTAAACCCAGAGAGGGCTCATCAATGGCCAGAAAATCCGCATTTGACATCAATCCTCTTGCAATGGCCAGCATTTTGCCTTCACCGCCGCTCATGGTGGATGCATATTGTTTCTTGCGTTGGGCCAATCGAGGAAATAGTGTAAACACCCTTTCCAGGTTTTCCTTTTCATGTTTTCGTGCGTTTTTGGAATACGCCCCAAGTTTCAGGTTTTCCATGACGGACATATAGGGAAACAATTCCCGGTTTTCAGCAATATAGGTAATTCCCAGGTTGACAATCTTTTCAGAGGGCAATTTAATAATATCCTGATCTTTGTAGGATATCCTGCCCTTCTTGGAATCCACCATGCCGCAAAGGCTTTTTAACAACGTGCTCTTGCCGTGGCCATTAGGCCCCAACAGCACCACAACTTCCCCTTTGTTAACATTAATAGACACATCCTTGAGCACGTGTGCCTGTCCATAATATGCGTTCAGGTTTTCAATGCTAAGCATCATGTGAATCTCCCAGGTAGCATTCAATCACTTCGCTATTGCAGGTTATTTGTTCAGGTGTCCCCGTGCAGATCTCGCTTCCGTTTTGTATGACCAGGATAGGATTGGCAAGCTCTGTTAAAACCTTCATAAAATGCTCGATGATTATGACTGTGATTTTAAGGTCTTGATTGATTTTTTTTATGAGATTTGTCATTTGATTAATCTCTGAGGCGTTAAGCCCTGCCATGGGCTCGTCAACCATTAGTATTTTCGGCTTTGTGGCCAGGGCAGAGGCTATCATAAGTCTTTTTTTGCCTAACAGGTTCAATAGATCGGTTTTATTATTGCGCTCTTGTTCCAGGCTGTTAAAAGAAATCATCTCATCGGAATAACTGGGATCGTATTTGCCGGAGTTGCCAAAACGACAGCCCAGGTTCACGCTTTCTTTCACTGTCATGCTTTCAAAAATTTGAGGAATCTGGAAAGTTCTTGAAATTCCAAGGCGGGCTATTTTGTGTGTGGGAAGTCCCTTTATATTCTTACCATCAAACTCTATCTTTCCTTCATATTTGTAAAATCCTGTGATGAGGTTGTATAGTGTTGATTTACCTGCACCATTTGGACCGGCTATTCCAAATACCTGGCCTGCTTCCACCTCAAAGCTCAGGTCGTCGACAGCTGCCAACGCTCCAAACCTTTTGGTAATATTGATCGCCTTGAGCATTTTACCTATTCCTTTCCTCAGATTGAAATTGAGTACAGTTTTTTCTATCACATAATATGTGATATGTGATTCAAGGCATACCATAGCTTTTTTTTAAAAGCAATAATTAAACCTGTTTACATAGTACATAATATGTGATATTTTACATTTTAAAAATAGACCTCTAAACCAGGAGAAAGCTATCAAAACCTTTATTCATACACACTTTGATAAATGTACAGGATGCGGTATCTGCCAGCTGGCATGCAGCATGGACCTGATCGCTGGGTATAATCCAAGACGTGCCCGCCTTTTGATTCACCATAAAAATGAAAACCTCTACCATATTCCAACTGTCTGCAATCAGTGCGAAAATGCCTATTGCATGAATGTCTGTCCTTCCAAGGCCATCCAGCGCAATGATGACGGCATTGTCTGTATAGACCCTGACAAATGTATCAGCTGTGGTCTATGTGTCCAATTCTGCCCTATAGGAATGGTAACATTGGATCCTGATACAAAAAAAGCTGTTAAATGCGAATTGTGCCAGGGGGAACCTTTGTGCGTTAAAGCCTGCCCCACTGGAGCCCTTGAACTTGTTTACAGAGGAAAGATCAATGACTGAAGCCTACACAAACAAACTGCTGATGATTGATTTATCCAGTGAATCCGTTGAAACCCTTCCCGTGTCAAATGCCTTTAAAACAGATTTTATCGGTGGAAAGGGATTTGGAGCAAAGCTTCTCTATGACAGTGTTTCCCCGGGCACTGATCCTTTGGGCAAAGACAATGTGCTCATGTTTATGACAGGTCCCTTGACAGGCACCATGGCTCCTGCCATGAGGGGATGTGTGGTCACAAAATCTCCTTTGACCGGTATTTTCCTGGATTCCTATTTTGGGGGCAGCTTTTCTCCTGAAATCAAATATGCTGGTTATGACGGTCTCATTATTAAGGGACAGGCCAAAAAACCAGTGTTTATCTGGATTAACGATGACACCGTGGAAATCCGGGATGCAGTGCATCTGTGGGGAACAGATACTCTGGAAGCTAATCAGCTGATCAAGAATGAACTCAATGATGAAACCATAAAAATTGCCAGTATTGGCCAGGCAGGTGAAAACCAGGTCCTTTTCGCCTTGATCTGCTGCGAATACAACCGCCAGGCAGGCCGGGGCGGTGCCGGGGCAGTCATGGGTTCCAAAAACCTCAAGGCCATTGCGATCAAAGGCTCCAAACCTGTTGCTGTATATGATCCCCAGCGATTTATCAAAGCCTGCGCCACGGCTTTCAAAGAACTTGAAGAAAGCCCGGATGTGGAGCCTTTCAGGGTCGCAGGCACAGCCGCTTCCGTTGAGTTTGCCAATGAAACCGGGCTGTTGCCCCATAAAAATTATCAAAGCGGGACCTTTTCAAAGGCATCTGGCCTTTCAGACAAGGGCCAGTCCAAACATCTGTGGCTTGGCAGCTCTGCCTGTATGGGATGCCCCATTCGGTGTTCCAAGATCGGCGCGGTCCGGAGCGGAAAATACAAAGGCATTATTACGGATATTATAGAATATGAATCTGCCGCCCTCATGGGTTCCAACCTGGATATTTCAGATATCAGGGCTGTGGCTCACCTGGTCAAGCTCTGTGACCTTTACGGGATGGATTCCATGTCCTGTGGCGCCCTTATCGGCTTTGCCATGGAAGCCTGTGAAAAAGGACTGATTGCCTCTCCCGCGGGAATCGAACTAAAATTTGGCAATGTTATTGCTGCCGAACATCTGATCCATGCCATTGCCAGCCGTAAAGGCGAGCTTGGCATACTTTTATCCAAAGGTGTAAAACAGGCTGCTCAGGAAATCGGGGGAAAGGCAAAGGAATTTGCCGTGCATACCAAAGGGCTTGAATCCCCGGCCTGGGGCCCCAGGGGAGTATCAGGCATGGGGCTGGCATATATGACAACGGATCGTGGCGGCTGCCACCAGAGGGGCTTTACCGTGACTTATGAATTGTCAGGAGAATGGGAAGGACACCCTCTTGATCCGCTTACGCCTGAAGGCAAAGCACAAATGGTGGTGGCGCTGCAGAATTATTCCGCCGGCAGAGATACTCTGGTCAATTGTGACTTTGGCAGCTACGGCATATCCAGCACCACCTATGCCGAGCTTCTCAGTGCAGCAACGGGACAAAAAGCAGATCCTGATATCTTCATGGAAACAGGTGAACGGATCTGGAACCTTGTCAGGTGTTTTAACCTGGCACAGGGTTTGGATGCGCAAAAGGATATCCTTCCTCCCAGATTTGTAAAAGAAAAACTTCCTGACGGCCCTGCAAAAGGCCACAGGATTTCAAAAAAGGATATGGACTATATGAGGCAGGAATATTATCAATTGCGGGGATGGGACAAAAAAGGTGTTCCCCTTGATAAAACCCTGAATCAATTAAGGATTGAGTATGCCAGACCCCATCAATAAAAAAGAGGCTAAACGAATTGTTACAAAAAGGCTAATTCTTGAAGCGGCCACCCATTTATTTGCACGGCTGGGGTACCACAAAACCACTATCCAGGATATTGCCTATCATATCGGCATGACCACAGGAGCAGTTTTTCATCACTACAATTCAAAACCAGATATTCTGGAAGATGTGGTAAAAGAGCTTTACCATAGTTTTGACCAATACATTGAGTATCTGACCCATGACCATAGAGATTATAACAAAATGATATACGGCATGATAGATATTTTCATGGGCAGATTTCGCGATCACCCTGACACTATCATTGCCCTTGCTTCTTTGGCAGCCGAATTCAGCGGCATAAGGGGACCTGTCATTATAAAAATCCAGGCAGCCTATGACAAATTTGTGGATGCTTTTGAAGATGCCCTGAACCGGATTTGCCTAAAGGAAACCAACAGGGCTGCTGCCATCTGTTTTATTTCAGGTCTGCAAGGTGTTGCCCTCCAGGCCCTTGTCAGAGATGGTGAAATGGATATTGAAACCCTGGTGGCCGGATTTATCAGCCTTGTGACCGGAAATAGATAATATTGTAAAGGAGTTAAGAAAATGAAAGAAAAATATGACTATATAATTATTGGCGGCGGATCTGCCGGGTGTGTTCTGGCCAATCGGCTCAGCCAGGACCCTGCAAACAAAGTATTGGTCCTGGAAGCTGGCAGGCCCGATTATATCTGGGACGTTTTTATTCACATGCCTGCCGGCCTGACCTATCCACTGGGCAATAAATATTATGACTGGTGTTATGAAACCGAGCCTGAACCCCATATGAACGACCGGAAAGTTTTCCATGGCCGGGGCAAGGTCCTTGGTGGCTCCTCCAGTATAAACGGCATGATATACATCCGCGGCAATGCCTTGGACTATGAAAAATGGGCAAAGGACGAAGGTATGAAAAACTGGGATTATGCCCACAACCTGCCCTATTTCATGAGGGCTGAAAATCGTCTTAAAGGGCCGGATGAATACCACGGAACGGATGGTCCCCTCATTCTTGAAACCGGACCCTGTAAAAACCCGCTCTTTGCGGCATTCCTAAATTCCACGGAACAGGCTGGGTATCCTTTGACCAATGATGTCAATGGATACCAGCAAGAAGGATTTGGCGCCTTTGACCGGAATATCAGCAGGGGCCGCCGTCTCAGTGCTGCAAGGGCATATCTTCACCCTGTCCTGAAAAAACGGCCCAACCTGGATGTTATCTGCCGGGCTCTTACCACTCGAATTCTGTTTGATAATAAAAAAGCCATTGGTGTGGAATTTGTCAAAGGCAAAAAAGGCAGCCCGAAAACTGTGCATGCAGGCGAAGTCATTGTTTGCTCCGGTGCTATTAACTCTCCCCAGGTACTCCAGTTGTCAGGTGTTGGAAATGCACAAGAGCTCAAAGACCTTGGCATCAATGTCGTTCATGATCTCCCCGGTGTGGGAGAAAATATGCAGGATCATCTGGAAGTCTATGTTCAATACAAAAGCAAAAAACCCGTGTCCATGAATCCAGCCCTCAAGTGGTGGAAAAAACCATTTATAGGCTACCAATGGCTCTTCCACAGATCAGGACCTGCAGCCACCAATCATTTTGAGGCAGGCGGATTTATAAGGAGCAATGATGATGTGAAATATCCCAATATCCAGTTCCATTTCCTGCCTCTGGCCATCCGTTACGACGGAAGCCAGCCCAGCCACGACCACGGTTATCAGGTCCATGTAGGTCCAATGTATTCCAATTCCAAAGGATCCATTAAAATAAAATCTACAGATCCACGGCAGCACCCGGCCCTTAAATTCAACTACCTGTCCACGGACCAGGACCGCAAAGAGTGGGTGGAAGCCATCAGATGTGCCAGAAAAATCATGAACCAGCCGGCCTTTAGCGAATTCAACGGGGGTGAAACCTCCCCGGGCAGCCATATCCAGACAGACCAGGATATCCTGGAATGGGTGGCAAAGGATGCTGAAACAGCGCTTCACCCCTCCTGCACCTGTAAAATGGGGAAAGATGACATGGCTGTGGTGGATCCTGATACCATGAAGGTTCACGGCATGGAAAATCTGCGCGTGGTGGATGCCTCTGTCATGCCCTATGTTACCAATGGTAATATATATGCCCCCACCATGATGGTGGCGGAAAAAGCCTGTGACCTCATCCTGGGCAATACCCCGGAGCCACCTTCCAAGGCAGTATTCTACCGGCACAAAGCCTGAAAAATCTTCACCAGCCCAACCGGCTCACAAGCTTTTATGGGAAAGCTAACTATTCGTGAAAAGAATTAAAAAATTTTGGAAAAATGGTGTTTTTATGGTAGGTTGCCGTCCATGAAAGTTATTAAGATAGGCGGAGGCTGTCTCAAAGACGGGCCGGCTGCCAGAAAAATTATCGAGTTAATTGCAAAAAGGGGTGAAGGGGATATTTTTGTACTTTCAGCCTTTTATGGTGTGACAGATATTTTAATTGCAGGTATCCAGAAAGCCATGGAAAATGAAGATACTATTCCAACGGTCATCACCCAATTAAAAACATTGCACAATACCATTATTAAAAGTCTCATTGATGATGTGAACAAGAGAAAACAATTATCCAAAGATCTTTCCAGGATTTTTCAGGAACTGGAAAGATATTATTATGGCGTCAGCTTCACCCGGGAGGCAACTCCCAGGATGAAGGATATGGTTGCCACCTATGGGGAACGGATTTCCGCGGTCATCCTTTCAAAATCATTGTCAAGTATGGGAAAACAAAGCTGCTATCTTTTACCCGAGGATGCAGGGATTGTCACGGATGGCAAGTTCATGGACGCCTCAGCTATTATGAGTAAAACATCAAAGAATCTGATGGCTGCACTTGACTCCATAATGACACCTCAAAAGATTGTTTTTATCCCGGGTTTCTATGGAGTGAGTGAATCAGGAGACATTACAACTTTTGGCCGGGGCGGATCTGATTACTCTGCTGCGGTTGTGGCGGCATCCATCAATGCCGAAGTGCTGGAAATTTGGAAAGATACACAAGGGTTCATGACGGCAGACCCTGATAATATTCCCCATTGTAAACTAATTCCGGAACTGACCTATGAAGAAGCAGCCGAGTTGTCCTATACAGGAGCCGGCATTTTGCACCCGAGAACGGTTGAACCAGTAAAAAAAGCAGGAATTCCCATTGCCATTAAAAATACTTATAATCCGGATGCACGGGGAAGCCTGATTACAAAAAATGCTCAAACTGCTAAAAAAATTATTAAAAGTGTTTCCTATACAACAGATATTTCCGTATTAAAAATTTATGCTTCGGGTATCGGGGCAAGATTCGGGATATTATCCCAGATTATTGAAAATATGACGTCCTCAGGAATTAATATTAAGTCTGTGGTTACGTCTCAAACCTGTATCAGTCTGTTGCTGTCCAGAAAAGATATTGAAAAGGGACATCAGAGTATTAAAAAAATAAAGCCCACAGCATTTGAAAAATCATCCATTGTGACGGATGTGGCATTGGTCAGTATTGTGGGGGAAGGACTTCAAAATAATAGGGGCGTTGCTGCAAAGTGTTTTACAGCAGTTTCCGATGCCAATGTAAATATTGAAATGATTTCTTCTGGCACATCTAATGCGGCATTGTATTTCCTTGTCCATGAAGACAAGCTGGATACAACCATTAATGCGCTCCACGATATATTTTTTGATTAGTCCAGAGCGTCTATTGTCTGATTTGTTTCCAACAGCTGTTCTTTGGACGTCATACGTTCCAGTGCATTCATTGATGCTTTTTCATACAATGAACCTATGGAAATTAAAATAAAAAATTAGGGTTTGTAAAAATGGATATTTCATTAAATTACGGAAAAACCAGTCTTGGGATCAGTCTTGATAAGGACTGGGATGCAACTATCATAGAAAAACAGAATATGCCTGTTATTGATGACCCTTTGGCTGCCATATCAAAGGCCTTTTCCAAAGGAGATGAATCAGGATCACTGGAAGATGTGGCAAAAGGCAAATCTTCTGCCTGCATATTGATCTGTGATGTTACCAGGCCTGTTCCCAATGGGCTTATACTGCCTCAACTAGTTGAAAGGCTGATAAAAGCAGGGATTAAAAAAAATTGTATCAATGTGCTTGTTGCTACGGGTCTGCACAGACCAAATATTGGAGACGAACTTTTAGAAATTGTGGGCAGTAAAAAAGTTCTTGAAACTATCAGGGTGGAAAACCACTATGCAAGGAAAAATGAAGATCATGTCCTCTTGTGTACTTCAAAATCCGGTCTTGCCATAAAAATCGACAGACGTTTTGCCATGTCTGATCTCAAGATCGTAATCGGACTTGTGGAACCACATTTCATGGCAGGGTATTCAGGGGGAAGAAAGCTTGTTATTCCCGGGGTAGCCCACCATCAAACCATTACAGGATTTCATACTGCAAAATTTCTTGAACATCCTGGATCAAGAACCTGCAATCTTAAAGAAAATATCTTCCATGAATTCCAGCTTGAGGGTATAAGAACATTATCCAATCTTTTTGCCGTTAATGTTGTTATTGATGAAAAAAGAAATCTTTCCTTTGTAAATTTTGGTGATATTGAAAAAAGCCATGCCAGGGCAATACAATATTTGAAACAATATGCAGAAATTAAAATTTCAGAAAAATTTTCTACAATTATCACAAGTGCCGGGGGATATCCTTTGGATAAAACCTATTATCAGACTGTAAAAGCAATGGTTACTGCCATGGATATACTTGAGCCCGGTGGTGATATCATTGTTGTATCAGAATGTTCCGAAGGCATGGGGTCAGATGAGTATTTAACTGCCCAGAAACTTTTATTCAAACTTGGAAAAGAATCATTTCTTGAAAGATTAAAATCGCGGGAATATGCTGAGATTGATGAATGGCAGACTGAAATGCAGTTAAAACCCATGTGTATCGGAAACATCCATTTGTTTGCCCCAAAACTTTCAGAAAAACATAGAAAATATACCTATGTAAATAATATTTTTGATTTAAATAAAATGCTTTGTGAATCCATTAAAAGATCAGGCAATAAAAAAATAGCTGTTATCCCTGAAGGGCCTTATGTAATACCAATTTATGAAAAAGAAAGGGAGAAGTAGATGCCCACTCAAAAAAATAAATCTTGTGATCTTTTAGAGCTTAGAAAAGATGCCAAAGATATTTTCCATGCTGGTCTTTTATCGGCAGATCCTGCCATTGCAATCAGCAGCCATCTAAAACTTTGTAAAAATATACTTATAGTGGCAGATACCACATTTGATCTTACAAAATTTGAAGAAATCCTGGTTATTGGAGCAGGCAAAGCCTGTGCTGCCATGGCAAAAGAACTTGAAAACATTCTGGGTTCAAGAATAACCCGGGGAAGTATGAATGTAAAATATGATCACATTGCAAGTCTTAAAACCATTGAACTGGTTGAAGCAGGCCACCCCATTCCCGATGAAAATGGAAGGATTGGGGCAGAAAAACTGTTTGACATGGCAACAAATGCCCATGAAAAAACCCTGATATTCTGCCTTATTTCAGGTGGCGGATCTGCGCTTTCACCTTTACCATGTGATGGCATATCCCTGGCTGAAAAACAGGAAACAACAAAAATCCTGCTTTCCTGCGGCGCTAGGATTCATGGAATAAATACCATCCGCAAACATCTTTCCCTTATTAAGGGCGGAGGTCTTGCAAAAGCAGCTTTTCCTGCAACCATAATTTCTTTGATCCTGTCTGATGTTGTGGGTGATGATCTTGATATCATAGCTTCAGGCCTTACAGTTCCCGACACAGGTACTTTTGAAGATTGTAAAAATATCATAGAATCATATAATATTTCCTTAAAACTGCCCCAAAATGTCCTGAATCATATCAATAAAGGGTGTAACTGTAAAATTTCTGAAACCCCCAAGCCTGATGATCCATATTTTAAAAAAGTTAAGAACCTGATCATCGGGAATAATTTTAATACACTCATCGCTGCCAGAGCCAAAGCTGAATCCCTGGGATATAACACCATAATTTTATCTTCTTTGATTGAGGGAGAGACAAAGGATATTGCAAAGATGCACGCAGCCATAGCAAAGGAATCCCTTAGAACAGGTAATCCTGTACCATTGCCCGGATGCATTATTTCAGGAGGGGAAACAATCGTCACCATGGATCATCATGGGCTTGGAGGACGAAATCAGGAATTTGTACTGGCATCTGCCATTGAAATTGCAGGAGAAAACAACATTGTTGTTCTTTCTGCTGGAACAGATGGTACGGACGGCCCAACAGATGCGGCAGGGGCAATTGCCGATGGCAATACCCTTAAAAAAGCCCGGGATCTTGGAATCTCTGCAAAAAAATTTTTAACAACCCATGATTCATATAACTTTTTTAATAAACTTGATGATCTCATCATAACCGGCCCCACCAATACAAATGTCATGGATCTAAGAATATTTCTCATAAAATAAACTGCATCTATGAATGATAGACCTCCCTTGATTTGTAGAATTTTTGAAAACTAATTGACTCAATTATTTTTTTAGTTTGACAACACAAAGCACCATGTTATAATATGAACATGACGTCATATTATAACATGGCACGTTTATTTTAATAGCTACCCCTTGATCAAACGGAAGGTCTAAAAATGCAGAAAGAAAAACTATCTCGTCGAGAAAGAGAAAAACTCAGGCAGCGTCAAGACATGCTTGCCGGCGCTCTCGACCTTTTTTCAGAAAAGGGATACCATAACGTGTCCATGCATGAGATTGCGGCAAAATCCGAATTTGCCATCGGAACCCTGTATAAATTTTTTAATAATAAAGAAGACCTCTATAAATCTCTTATTTTAGAGAAGGCTGACCAATTCCATGAATCTCTTACAAAGGCCATAGAAGAAGGCGATGACGAGATTGAAAAACTACAGGCCTATATAAGAGCCAAAGGCAAGGTCTTCAGAGCCAATAGTTCTATGATCCGTCTCTATTTTGCCGAGAGCCGGGGAGCCAGCTTTAACATTATGGCAGGTCTTGATTCCGAAATCCGTGACCAGCATAATGAATTTTTGCAAAAACTTGCTATCGTTTTTGACAGCGGCATAAAAAAAAACCTGTTCAAAAAAATTTCCGATCCATACCATTTGGCAGTCTGTCTTGAGAGCATCTCCAATTCTTTTCTTTTCCTATGGCTTGAGGCACCTGAACAATATCCGTATCCGGATGACCCGGATCAAATCCTGGATATTCTCCTGAAAGGGCTCGTCAGCTCATGATCCGGAAGAGGCTCCCTTTAATTTAAATACAATTACTTTAATCAATATGTTGGAGATCTTAAATGCAAGAAAATAATAACCCATTAAAATTATTTATCATTTTAATTGTTCTGCTGTTCAGCCTTTTGCCGACAGGTTGCGACCGTCACCCCCAGGCTCCGCCGAATCGTCCTGCCCCTGTGGTGTCCATAATAACGGTGGTAACACAAAAAACAGTATTGACCTCTGAATTGCCGGGCCGGACAAATGCTTACAGAACTGCACAAATTCGACCCCAGGTGAGTGGTCTTATTCAAAAGAGATTGTTTACAGAAGGGTCGGACGTCAATGCGGGTCAGACGCTTTACCAGATTGATCCCGCCCCTTTTCAGGCTGCTCTTGACGCTGCTAAAGCAAATCTGGCAGCCTCCCGGAAAGGCGCTGATCAGGCCATAGCCGCATTGGCCATGGGCACTGCAGGAGTTACTCGTCAGCAGGCTACCCTGTCGCTGGCCCGGATAAACTCTCAACGGTATGAAGATCTGGCCAAGGTTAATGCTGTCTCAGTAATCCAGCGGGATCAAGCCGTGACAGAATCCAAAATTGCCGAAGCCTCACTTAAAGTTGCCCAGGCCCAGGAGGAGAGTTACCAGGAAGCTGTGTCGGCGGCCAGAGCCGTTATCCAACAGGCGGGGGCGGCAGTTAAGACTGCTCAAATCAGCCTGGAATACTGCCGGATAACCGCACCCATCTCCGGCCGGATCGGTAAATCCAATATAACAGAGGGCGCTATTGTGACTGCTTTTCAGCCCGCTCCCCTGGCAATCATTCAACAACTGGACCCTATCTATGTGGATGTACCCCAGGCCACCACAGAATTGCTGCGCCTGAAACATCACCTGGAGAATGGCAGTCTTAATCAGGACGGAAATAATCAGGACAAAGTCAGGCTCACTCTGGAAGATGGTATAGCCTATCCCCTTGAAGGAACGCTGCAGTTCAGCGATATAACTGTTGACCCGACAACAGGATCAGTTATTTTAAGAATTGTTTTCCCCAATCCCCATGGTGTTCTTCTGCCGGGCATGTTTGTCCGGGCTCTGATCAAAGAAGGTGTCAATGAACAGGCTATCCTTATCCCTCAGCAGGGGATATCCCGGGACCACAAAGGAAATCCCATCTCCCTGATCGTGGATGCTGAAAGCCACGTCGGGCTGCGCATGCTCACCATTGATCAGGCCATTGGAAACAAATGGCTCGTATCCGCAGGTCTCGCACCCGGAGATCGGGTGATTGTCGAAGGTTTGCAGATGGTTCGACCTGGTATGATCGTAACAGCCGAGCCTTTTACTGAGACAAAATCCAAACAGAAACCAACTGCAAATCAGGATGCTCCTGGAAAAATGCGCAAAGATGGGGGGGCCTGATGCTGTCAAAATTTTTCCTGGATCGTCCGGTCTTTGCCTGGGTCATCGCCATTGTTATAATGGCGGCCGGGGGGCTGGCAATCTACAATTTACCCATATCCCAGTATCCACCCATTGCACCGCCTTCCATTGCCATTGATGCATTTTTCTCAGGGGCCTCAGGAGAAACCGTTGAAAACACAGTGACCCAGATCATTGAACAGAAGATGACTGGCCTGGATGATATGCTCTACCTCTCCAGCACCAGCTCTTCTTCCGGCGCAGCCAGAGTCGAACTGACCTTTGCTCCCGGAACCGATCCTGATCTGGCCTGGTCCAAGGTACAAAACAAACTCCAGCTTGCCATGGCAAGCCTTCCCGATGTTGTCCAGCGCCAGGGCGTCAAAGTCAGCAAATCAACCCGGAACTACCTTATCATCGTGGGTCTGATTTCGGAAGATGGCAGCATGGACGGTGTAGATTTACGGGACTATGCACAGTCTAATCTGGAAAAAATATTGTCACGGGTACCGGGTGTGGGTGAGGTTGAAAATTTTGGTTCCCAATATGCCATGCGGGTCTGGGTCAACCCGGACAAGCTGACAAGCTATAACCTGACCATGGAAGATGTTATCATGGCACTTCGGGCATACAATGTGGAAGTCTCTGCCGGCCAGTTCGGTGGGATACCCGCCATGAAAGACCAGCGCCTGAACGCAGCCATCATTGTTCAGCATCTGCTCCAGACCCCGGAAGAATTTGCCGCCATCCCCATCCGAATCAATCCAGACGGTTCTGTGGTCCGTATCAAGGACATTGGACGAACGGAGCTGGGGACTGAGCGTTACGATATCATAGGTAAATACAATGGAAAAGCCTCTGCCGCCATGGCCATCCGGCAGGCTGCCGGTGCCAATGCCCTGGATACAGCCAATGCCGTCAAGAAAAAACTGGAAGAAATGAGCCAATATTTTCCCCCCGGCATGAAAGTCATTTATCCCTATGATACCACCCCTTTTACCCAGGTGGCCATCGAGGAGGTGGTTAAAACCCTTTTCGAAGCGGTTCTGCTGGTATTTGTAATCATGTATCTTTTTATGGGGACTTTCAGAGCCACTTTGATTCCCACCATTGCAGTGCCAGTAGTGCTTCTGGGGACTTTTGCAGTTCTAGGCTTTTTCGGATTTTCCATCAACATGCTGACCATGTTTGCCATGGTTCTTGCCATCGGGTTGCTGGTGGATGACGCCATCGTGGTGGTGGAAAACGTCGAACGAATCATGGGCGAGGAAGGACTTTCCCCTCGGGAGGCCACAGCCAAATCCATGGGTGAGATCACCAGCGCCTTGATCGGCATTGGTCTGGTACTCTCGGCAGTATTCGGCCCCATGGCATTTTTCCCCGGGTCCACCGGAGTCATTTACCGCCAGTTTTCCGTGACTGTCATTGCTTCCATGCTGCTTTCGGTTCTTGTGGCCTTGATTCTGACCCCGGTCCTCTGTGCCTCCCTTCTCAAACCCGTGCCAAAGGGAAATGAACCCTCGGACAATGCTATCTTTTTTCTGCGTCCTTTTTTCCGGTGGTTCGACCGCACCTTTTTTTTTGCCAGAGACCTTTATGTCAAACTGGTGGGCAACATTCTGGCCAAAAAACTGCGTTACCTGTTCGTGTTTCTTATCATTGTGGGGGCCATGGGCTATTTGTTTCAAAAAATGCCCACTTCTTATCTTCCCAATGAAGATCAGGGCATCCTTATGGTTCAGGCCATGCTTCCGGCTGGTTCGACCCTGGAGCAGACGGAGAAAGTCATGGAAAAAGTCAGAGACCATTTTCTGATGCAGGAAAAGGACGGGGTGGATTCTCTCATGACGCTCTCTGGGATGAGTTTTGGCGGTGCCGGGCAAAACATGGGCCTGGGATTTGTCAAACTCAAGGACTGGAAATTTCGCCAGCGACCGGACTTGAAGGTTGGAGCTATTGCTGGCAGAGCCATGGGAGCTTTTTCACAGATAAAAGAGGCCATGGTGTTTGCCTTCCCGCCACCCGCAGTTCTCGAACTGGGTAATGCCACGGGATTTGATTTTCAGCTACAGGACCGTGGCGGCCTGGGTCATAAAAAACTGATATCTGCCAGGAATCAGCTCCTTGGTATGGCAGCACAAGATCCGAGATTGGTCAGGGTCCGGCCCAACGGCATGGAAGATGTGCCTGAATACCACATTGATGTTGATTGGGACAAAGCCGGTGCCCTTGGACTTTCCATCAGTTCCATCAACAACACCATAACAGCAGCCTTTGGCAGTGCCTATGTCAATGATTTTATCCAGGCCGGCCGGGTCAAACGAGTGTTTGTCCAGGCTGATGCCCCCTATCGGATGCTGCCGAAAGATTTAAAAAAGCTATATGTGCGTAACAGCATCGGCAAAATGGTTCCTTTTGCGTCTTTTGCTTCCGGGCACTGGGTCATGGGGTCTCCCAAACTGGAGCGCTTTAATGCCTTTCCATCCATCAATATCTGGGGTGAACCAGCACCGGGACACAGCTCGGGTGAAGCTATGCAGGCCATGGAAGAACTCGTGGCAAAGCTGCCCCAGGGGATCGGCTATGATTGGACCGGGTTGTCTTACCAGGAACGGATGGCTGGTTCCCAGGCACCTCTTTTATACGCATTTTCCATTTTCGTGATCTTTCTGTGTCTGGCAGCCCTGTATGAGAGCTGGCCCATCCCCATTGCCATTCTGCTGTGTCTGCCCCTTGGAGTCATTGGAGGCGTTATTGCCTCGACAATGCGGGGAATGCCTAATGATGTCTATTTCCAGATCGGACTTTTGACCACCCTTGGTCTGACTACCAAAAATGCCATCCTGATTGTTCAGTTTGCCAGGGCCAGGGTTGATGAAGGGGCAAGCCTGGTTGATGCAACTCTGGAAGCAGCCAAATTGAGACTTCGCCCTATCATCATGACATCACTGGCCTTTGGGTTCGGCATCCTGCCGCTTGTCCTTGCCAATGGAGCTGGGTCAGGCGCCCAACGAGCCATCGGCACCGGTGTTCTGGGAGGGATGGTGACGTCTACCTTTCTGGTGACATTGTACGCACCGCTTTTTTACGTAATGATATATACGGCATTAGGAAAGCACAGAAAACGCATGAAGAAAAACAGCCTTGATAAACAGACCTCAAAAGGACAATTACATGAATAAGCCATTATTATTTCCACTGACTGGAATCGACTTCGATAATTCTTGCTCAGTTAATTCAATTAATTTACTAAGCCATTCTCTATCATCAATTTGGTCTTCAATAAGGAAAGATGGCTTAGCTCCTGGATAAGGCGAAGCTTCAGATAAACCTGCTGGGTATTCCCCAGGACAGGATTGCAAAAAGACTAAGGGTGCCCCAACAGACAATATCACGATATTTACCCAAAATGCCACAAGTAGCAAAATGGGTAAATAGCGATAATGCAAGTTTTTTTCTGTAAAATTGCCGGGTCGGATTCCTTTTATGTCAAACAGCTTTTGTTAAAGGGTTTCGGTCGTTTCAAGAAACTTGTCGTCTAAATCATTTTTAAAATGCACATAAAAATATAGTGTCATCAATCTCCCGCCCTACTGTTGGGTTGCGAGTTCCAGGAAGGATAATTTTTTTTGAATAAAGCCTCAAAAAGAATTAACCTTCCTTCCATCGCTTTAGCGTAGTTAAAAGCAGGAATATAAATTCCTTTTTAAAAGCAACAGCGTTTACAGATCGGGTTGGGGTTACTCCTTTCACAATTACGTTCCGTGGTTCTCTCCCGAGTTCGGCGTTTGATCTCCCTATTCAATCTTTCAACCATGTTGGTGGAGCGTAATTTTTTCCTCTGATTTTCCGGCACAGAAAATACTGTAAACCCTTCAGGGATATTGGTTTCCATCCACGAGGATAGCTTGGAGGCGGATTTTTTGTATTTCTCAATGCTCAAATCAAGCAACCTTTCGGCTTCTGACTGATTGGGAGCATTGAAAATATTCCTGATATCATTTGCTACTCCTTTGCGCATATCCAACTTTGGAATATATGAAACTGCATTTCTTTGTATATGTACCTGGCAACGCTGCCAGGGAACACTTGGGAAGACTGACCTTAACGCTGATTTTAGTCCGCTATGGTCATCGCTTGTAATCATTTTAATCCCATGAAGGCCTCTCTTTTTCAGGCTCAACAAAAAAGTGCGCCAGTGAATCTCAGCTTCACTCAATGAAACGCTTGTACCAAGAACAATCCTTTTGCCATCTTCCATTATGCCGGTGGCAACCAAAACTGCACAGGAGAGAACCATACCGTCCTGGCGAACCTTTTCATACCTTGCATCTAACTGGAGGTATTGAATCCTGCCTATCGGCCGGTTACGCCATTTTTCAAGTTCTTCATCCAAAAGTTTTGAAGCATTGCTGACCTGGGTACTACTGATTTCTAACCCGCATAGTTTTTTAAGAACTGATGTGACCTTCCGAGTTGATACACCCTGGATATACATCTCGGCCATAGCATACTTCAATGCTCTCTCGCTGCGAATACCTTTTTCCAAAGCCGAGGGATAAAATTCAACATCTCCTCGAACCTGGGGAACGTTGAGATGAAGCCTACCCAGTCTTGATGAAACAGACTTATTCTTGAATCCATTGGCATGACCTTCCCTGTCCGTAGTCCGCTCCCAAGGCTGGGCACGTAAGACCGAAGATCTCTCAGCCTTCATGGCTTCGTTGATAAGAATTGAGATGGCCTCTCCTAAATTTTCCATTCCACCTGCATTTATTATTTCAAAAACTGTACGAATTGTAGTATCCTCTTGTTGCTGGGTCATTTCTTTTTCCTTTTTAGTTTAATGTGGTGTTGAGCAAAAAAGGAATACTAAGTTTTGACCCAGCATTTTCAACCCCCAGGATACTATAATCCTGGCTTCCTGATGAAAAATGAATTTACAGAAAAACTTTTACACTATTTGAAGCGAGTCCCACTGGCTAAGGTATAAGCTTTTCAGAATTTAAAAAAGCCCCCGTACTATCCTCTGTGAAGGACATCTGGTTTTCCAATGATCAAGGTTCTTCTGACAATACCCAGGGTT
>Ga0208648_1001552_pt1 | contig 18223 bp, 13 predicted proteins | sample AntAceMetag02UKL_FD_184772 | JGI IMG/M metagenome (GOLD analysis project Ga0208648, IMG submission 184772) | Saline lake microbial communities from Ace Lake, Antarctica - Antarctic Ace Lake Metagenome 02UKL (SPAdes) (version 2) | ecosystem: Environmental > Aquatic > Non-marine Saline and...
ACCAGTGGTGGAGTTAGCAATCTGTCATTTTCTTTTAGAGGCAATAATGTTGTACGTGAAGCAATGCATTCTGTTTTTCTTTATCATGCCATTAAAGCCGGTATGGATATGGCAATTGTAAATGCAGCGATGTTACAGGTATATGACACCATTCCTCAAGATCTGCTGGAATTAACCGAAAATGTTGTTTTAAATAAACAAAATGATGCAACAGAAAAACTTATTGCTTTTGCAGAAAAGCTTATTAACAATACAGATGAACAAGAAAAGAAAATTGACGAATGGCGAACAAGATCGGTACAGGATAGATTAAGCTATGCTATTATTAAAGGAATTACCGATTACATTGACGATGATGTAGAAGAAGCCCGACAACATTTTGACAAAGCAATTGAGATAATAGAACAACCACTAATGAACGGCATGAATAGAGTTGGAGAAATGTTTGGTGATGGAAAAATGTTTTTGCCACAAGTAGTAAAAAGTGCAAGAGTAATGAAAAAAGCCGTTGCCAAATTACTCCCGTATATCAATGAAGAAAAAACAGAAAATGTATCCACTAAAAAGATTTTACTTGCCACCGTAAAAGGCGATGTTCACGATATTGGGAAAAACATTGTAGGTGTTGTTCTGGCATGTAATAATTTTGAAGTTATTGATATTGGTGTGATGGTTCCAACCGAAAAAATTGTTCAGACTGCCATTGATGAAAAAGTTGACCTTGTTGGATTAAGTGGTTTAATAACCCCATCGCTCGACGAAATTGTTAATGTTGCAAAAGAATTTAAACAAAAGGGTTTAAATATTCCAATAATGGTAGGTGGAGCAACTACATCGGAAGTACATACCGCCGTGATGATAGAGCCTTATTATACTGCACCAATAGTTCATGTTATTGATGCATCAAAAAGTGTTAGTGTATGTGCCGGCTTGCTTTCTGCAAATAGTGAAGAATATATTAAAACGCTAAAAGAACATAGTTTAAAAATTAGAAATGACTATGAAGCAAAATCTGACAAAAAAGAATATGTTTCTTATACAGATGCTCAGAAGAATAAAGAGTAATTAGGATGATAACATCTAAAAAACCAAATTTTACAGGTATTAAATCTTTTGATAATTATTTAATTGAAGAAATAAGTAAGTTTATCAATTGGACAATGTTTTTTAAAGCCTGGAAACTTAATGGAATATATCCTCATATTTTTAACGATCCTGAAAAAGGACAAGAAGCAAAAAAACTATTTAGCGATGCACAAGATTTATTAGATCGTATTATTAAAGAAAAAACACTTAAAGCAAAAGCCGTTTTTGGCATTTTTCCTGCAAATTCTATTGGCAATGATATTGAAATTTATTCTGAAATAAATAAAAACAATATCATCACAAAATTTCATTTTTTAAGAAATCAAGAAAAGAAAAAAGATAATGAACCAAACCTTTGTTTATCAGATTTTATTATTGATAAAGGAAAAAATATTGACGATTATATAGGCTGTTTTGCGGCAACTACCGGATTGGGAATTGAAAAATACATAAAAGAATTTGAAGCAGATAACGACGATTATAATATAATTATGGTAAAAATTATTGCCGACAGGCTTGTTGAAGCATTTTCGGAATTATTACACTATAAAGTACGTACTGAATACTGGGGATACGAAGAAAATACAGAGCCAAACATTACTGAAATACTAAAAGGAAGATATACAGGCATACGCCCTGCTCCGGGATATTCGGCATGTCCTGAACATTCTGAAAAAAAAATTATTTTTGAGCTTTTACAAGCAGAAGAAAAAACAAATATCAGTTTAACGGAAAATTCTGCAATGAACCCTGCAGCCTCGGTTTGTGGCTATTATTTTGCAAGCCCCAAAGCAAAATATTTTAATATTGGGAAAATTGGTGAAGACCAGCTTTTAGATTATGCCAAAAGAAAAAACATTAGTGTTAAAGAAGCCGAAAAATATTTAGCATTGAATTTGAATTATAAATAAAACCACTCCTAACTTTTCCAAAAGGGCATATTTAGTTAAAGATTTTGCAGAGGGCATTGAGCTCTCATTCTTTTCCCCGAACTGAAGGATGGGGATACTGATTTTTTAATATTGCTTAAACTTCTGAAATCAATTAGAAATTTTATAAATTTGCAAGCATTAATTTTTAATATAAAAAATCATTAAAAACATGGATTACATAAAAAATTACATTGAAGAAAACAAAGAACGTTTTCTTGACGAGTTATTTGACTTAATTCGCATTCCGTCTATTAGTTCGTTATCAGACCATAAAAATGATATGGTAAAAACAGCAGAACATATAAAAGGCTCACTAATTGAAGCCGGTGCTGACAAAGCTCTTGTTTTTCAAACGGAAGGAAATCCTGTTGTATATGGCGAAAAAATAATTGATGCAAATTTGCCAACTGTTTTGGTTTACGGACATTACGATGTTATGCCAGTTGACCCTCTTGAACTTTGGAACACAAAACCTTTTGAACCCATTGTTAAAGATGGTAAAATATGGGCACGTGGTGCTGATGATGACAAAGGACAAGCATTTATGCACATTAAAGCATTTGAATTGCTTGTTAAAACAAACAATTTACCTTGCAATATTAAATTTATGATTGAAGGTGAAGAAGAAATTGGTTCTCCAAGTTTGGGAAAATGGTGTGCTGATAACAAACCAATGCTTGCTGCTGATATTATTCTTGTTTCAGATACCGGAATGATATCAGAAGATATTCCTTCTATTACTACAGGTTTACGTGGATTATCGTATTGGGAAGTTGAAGTTACAGGTCCTAGTCGTGATCTACACTCAGGATTATTTGGTGGTGCTGTTGCAAATCCAATAAATGTACTTTCCAAATTAATAGCCGAAATGGTAGACGAAAATGGCAAAATAACAATGCCCGGATTTTACGATGATGTTATTGAGGTTTCTGATGAAGAAAGAAAACTTATGGCAGAAGCACCATTTAACAAAGAAGAATACAAAAAAGCTATTGACGTAGTGGAATTGAGTGGAGAAAAAGGCTTTTCAACAAACGAAAGAACAGGAATAAGACCATCGTTTGATGTTTGTGGAATTTGGGGTGGATATACAGGCGAAGGTGCAAAAACAGTATTGCCTTCAAAAGCTTATGCTAAAGTTTCCACAAGATTAGTCCCAAATCAGGATAATAAAAAAATTGCCGAAATGTTTAAAGTACATTTTGAAGCTATTGCTCCTAAAAATGTAAAAGTAAATGTTACAAGTTTACATGGTGGACAAGGCTATGTTTGCCCTATTGATATTCCTGCATATAGAGCAGCAGAAAAATCTTATACCGATGTTTATGGTATTAAGCCTGTTCCTGTACGTAGCGGTGGTAGTATTCCAATTATTTCTACTTTTGAACAAGTGCTTGGTATAAAATCAGTATTAATGGGATTTGGACTTGAAGATGATGCTATTCATTCTCCTAACGAGAACTATCCACTAAAACAATTTTATAACGGTATTGAAACTATTTCTCATTTCTATAAGCATTTTGTTGAGGAAATGAAGTAAGAAAAAGAAGCCCCACCTAACCTCCCCAAAGGGGAGGAAAATGAAATAGGGAACACTTCTACAAACATCCGATGTCTTAAAGATATCGGATGTTTTTGTAATAATAAAGCAAGTTAATATTTCGTGCCTACAGCACTTTGTTTTTCTTAGTATTTGTTTTTTATCAATATTTAGGACTTAGTTTTAAATTAAGTTGAGCAGGGTTATAAACCTTTAATATAAAGAGGCAAACATACGATAGCAATGGATTGTGGTTAACACAAAAATAATTTTATTATAATTCAATTATTTGTTTTATCTTTATCGTCTAAATTAATTATTAGGTGTAATTATGAAAATGGATGCATTGACAACAGCTTTTCAATTCGAAATACGCTACAATCATATTTTGAATTTTTCTCAAATTGCAAGAAAAATATTATCCCCTTTTGTCCGTTTAGCTAAGAGTATTAGAGTAGAGAATCAAAATACTCTTGAAGAACGTATAATATTAAATTTTGAAGATGAAGACTATTTAATTATTGTTGGTTGGGATAGATTATTAATCAAAGGACAAGGTGATTTGAGTATTTATACATCTAAAAATTCACCTATTGAAACTCCTTTTTTTAGTATTTTAGAACGAGTTCAAGAACTAGAAGAGTTTGGTTCAATTCTCAATATATTGTTTGCCGCGAATTACATTAAAAAAATAAAAATTAAAGAAGAGAATTTAGTAGAAAATATTTTTGCTAAAACTGTGCAAGATGGAGTTTCTAAAATAATGAAGAAAAATACTGATTTTGCAATAAATATAGTAAATAAAGAAAGTGGGGATGAGAAAATAATTCTTTATGGACCTTATTCTGGAACTGAAGAATTGAAGAGAAGACCTATTACTCCTGTTAATTTGGATAATTTAAAAGATACAGGCTTTTTTGGTGCAATGTTGGAATATAAGCATCTTAAAATTACCAACAAAATAGGTTTTAAAGAGTTTATAGAAATGACTAAAATTTCAAATAAAATTAAAGAAGAGGTATGGAAGACTTTGTAGAAACTATAGAATATAAAACTACAGAATTTGAAGATTTTATTTCTACTCCTGAAGAGAAGAAAGATATTGCTATTTCTGTATCTAAAATTAATCCAAGTTCGGAAGAATCAACAAAGATTAATACTCCTTTAAAAGAATCGAATTCTTCACTTGAAGATTCTGGAAGATTTCTTAAAAATATTTTTGACAAAAGAAATGTTATACTGAATGAGAAATGGGAAGTGTCTGAAAACGTTCAAGGGAAAATTTTTTCAGTTAATGAATCGGATGTACATGTAGATTGTTTGGTAGATGTTGAATCAAAAACTTTTCAACACCGTGCTTTTCCTGTTAATCTATTCAAACATATTGACAGGTTATCACAGGATAAAATGGTAGTTATTAAAACAAGAATGAAAGCTGGGACTATACGTGTTGATGTATATTCAGGAGAAGGAATCGTTAATGAAAAACTTTTCAAACAAAAAGATAATTGGGATTCTTTAGCTGGAAGTGGACTTGATGACAAATTAACAAAGTGGTAAAGTTAACATTTAAAAATGTAGGTCAAGGTGATTCCATATTACTGGAATGGGTTTCAAATGACAAACCGAAAATAGCAATAATAGATTGCAATTTGTATCAAAAAACAAATCCAATCCTAAATTATATAATACAACAAGAGATAAAAGAAATCGAATTTATTATTCTATCTCATCCACATACAGATCATTTTTCAGGGTTTTACGAATTATTAGATTATTGTAGAAATAACCAAATTGTTATAAATAGATTCTTGCACACATCTATGGTAACTATGGATTTCTTAAAATCTGCAACTAAAAGTTTGGTAGCAGATGAAGAGTTATTTAACCTATTTAGTCTCCTAAAAATAATGAGAGACAATAAAGAAATCTCAATACATGCAATTGATGATAATCCGAATTTAATTATACCATTAGGAAAAGGTTATAATATGGAAATATTATCTCCTTCTTCGACTGAATTTGATAAATACATAAGGGGAGTTAAATTCCCATTTGATGAAGAAGAGGGAACAAATAATCCAAATGCAAACTGGTTATCAACTATATTAAAAATTTACAATAATGAAACTTGTATTATATTAACTTCTGATGCTGAATCGACATCTTTAACAAGGATAGGTAAAAAGAATAGTGGACGCATAGGAAATGATAAAATGGTTATGGCTCAGATTCCTCATCATGGTTCAAAAGGGAATTTGAATAAAACATTTTGGCAAATGAGAAAACGAAATAAACATACTCCAGTAATCATATCTGTTGGAGAAAATAGCTATAATCATCCATCATCTGAAGTTATTATTTTTTTCGATAAAACTGCAAATTATGAAATAATAAGTACTAATATGATAGGAGCATTATCAAAAAGAAGTGCAAAGACAAAACTTGTTGTACAAATGTTAGACATTGTAAGTACTGATATTTCCGCAAAAATAAGTAGAAAATCCAATGGTGATAAAATGTTTGTTTTTAATGGAACAACTTGTTCAATGGAACCCTAAAGGATAGTGTTATGAATTGCCGATTATGTAAATTTTCTCTATCAATCTATACAAAGGTTAAAACGGACTAAAATCAATCTAAATTTGCACGTCTATACCTTTTGTCTTACTCCGTCTTCCCCAGCTTCACATCCCAACGATAGCCTTTATTTTTAATTATTTCAATATCTATTGTAAGAGTGTTGTAGCCGGGTTTTTCAAAAAATGTCAGTATATTTGTTTAACGAGGATATGTTCTCAATAACTGAGGAAGTGTCCTCAATGGCTGAGGAGATGTCCTCAATAACTGGGGGAATGTCCTCAATGGCTGAGGAGATGTCCTCAATGACTGAGGGAATGTCCTCAATGACTGAGGGAATGTCCTCAATGACTGAGGGAATGTCCTCAATGACTGAGGGAAAGTCCTCAATAACTAAGGACATGTATTCAACAACTGAGTACGTGTATCAAAAATATTGCAGGTATTTTATTAATATTTGGCAACTTTTCTTTCCAGTTCTTAATACTTTTTGTTTTAATAGATTCCGTTTGTCCGGTAATATCACTTGCAATGCACAGTTGAGTGTTTTCGTTGCAAGAACTTATTATATCTTGCAGCAATTGCATGTTTCTGTATGGTGTTTCAATAAATATTTGTGTCTGATTTTGTTTTGCCGATACACTTTCAATATATTTTATCTTTTTAATTCTTGCGTTTTTATCTATTGGCAGATATCCCAAAAATACAAAGTTCTGCCCATTCATACCCGAAGCCATTAATGCCAAAATAATTGACGATGGTCCTATTAATGGAATTACTTTAATGTTATTTTTATGAGCCAGCGAAACAATTTCTGCACCCGGATCTGCTACTCCCGGGCAACCTGCTTCGGTTATCAAACCAACATCTTTACCTTTTTCGCAAGCTTCAAGATAATTATATATCTCATTACTCTTAGTATGCTTATTTAATTCATAAAATTCAAGCGTATCAATATCAATACTTTTATCAATTTTCTTTAAATATCTTCTTGTAGTTCTGATATTTTCAACAATAAAATATTTTAGCTCTTTAGCTTTTTTAATAACATCAATAGGAATAATATAATTGATTGATGTATTGCTTAACAAACTTGGAATAAGATATAGTTTTCCTTTTTCCATTTGAATATTATTAGTTTATATTAAAAGCCTCTCCTAGTATCCCCAAAGGGGAGGAACCAAAGGCAAAACATTATCAATAGTACTCTGTATAAATTTTATAATCTATGGTTTTTTTTATTTATCTTTACAATTCAATATAAAACCTAAATTACATTTTGTAAATGTATAAAAATTAACTATTATGAAAAATATAAATTTAATTATTGCAGTATTTATTAGCATTTTTATTTTATCAGGCTGTCTTACCGTAGAAAAAAAGGATTATAAATTTGAAATCCTTAAAGATGGCAAAGTCAGACTTACAATTAATTATTACAATATTGTTTCACAAGACGATGATGAAAAAAATGTTTCTTTTAAAGATTTTGGAATATTAATTACCGATTATTTTGAAGGTGAAAAAATTCTTAACGATTTTGAAGGGGCTACTATTATCGATAAAAAACTATTTGAAAAAGATAGTATATTATGTGGAACCGTTGTTTTGGAATTCCCTGATATTGCAACAGCTAAAATAAAACGATATAACAATAAAGGTCCATACATGTATTATATGGGTGGTTTTTCCGAAACCTTTGAAACATCAAACGGAGAACATGGCGGAGAAAAATTCCCTGTAATATTCTGGAATGAAAATCAAACAGAACTATTAATATCAACAGTTGTAACCGCAGATGTTTCAGCAACCAGACCTCTTATTGGTCATTATAAAATCTGGAAAGAGAACCAATAAAAGCCTTTCCTAATTCTAAATCCTTATTGCTTTATTCAGATAGTCGTTAACAGGTTTTAATGTTCCAAAAACTTTTATTATATTATCTGATAGGTTTTTGCTTGATATATCCTTATCGGAAGTATTTTTAACAAAAGTGTAGGATTTGTATCTCAATAGTTCAATATCATCAAAGTTTTTATCAAAACCACGTGGTGCAGATTTCAATTTTTCACCATAAATCTCAGGAAAAACCTTTTTAAATTCCGAGTTGTTTATTATTGATTTAAATGTTTTAGAATTACTTAGAATTTGTTTCCTTACTGCTAATAGTTGTTCGGGCTGTGGACAGTAAATTCCTCCTCCAATAAACGAATTGTCGGGTTCAATATGAAAATAATATCCGGCAAACACGCTTTTTCTTCCTCCTTCAACTATATATGCTCCAAAGTTATTTTTATACGGAGTTTTATCCTTTGCGAATCTAATATCTCTAAAAATTCTGAAAACACAATCTTTTGCATTAAGGTTTTTTACAGATCTATCAATTTCCGAAGTTCTTCCAATAAGGTATTGAACATATTTTTCAAATGCAATTTTTGCTTCTTGATATAATGGTTTGTTAGCATGAAACCATTCTTTGCTGTTGTTTACTGCAAGTTGTTTTAAAAAGTCGAAAACTACTTTGTCTAATATCACAATTAAATGATTTTAATAATTCAGTTTATCTTTTTTAATTTTATATCCTTTCCACCCGTAAAAAGCAAGATATAAATACGCAATAATAGGTATAAAGAAGGAATAGTGATAACCATCCATTGCATCCGCAATTGATCCTTGAATAAATGGAAGGATAGCTCCACCCAAGATCATCATAACCAATAACGAAGAAGCTTGACTTGTATATTTTCCCAAATCTTTTATAGCAAGTGTAAATATATTTGACCACATTATTGAATTAAATAAACCAATTCCTATAATGCACCATAATGCTGTTAAACCATCAGTAAGCATTGTTGTACTTAACAATCCAATTATGATAATAGCAAATATCATTAAGGTTCTGTGAGCAAGTGATTTTCCCAATATAAATGCAAAGAAATTCAATACAATAAGACCAATGAAAGGTAAAACTGTTTTAAATGGAAAGCCATCAGCACTTTTAATATAAACAGTAAAATATATAATAAGGAATGAAATTATAGTTATACCAATCATGTAGAAAATCTTTTTGGATTTATTTGCCATATTGCTAAGTGATATTGCTCCAATAAATCTTCCAATCATTGCTCCACCCCAGTAAAATGATAAAAACGATGTGGCAACAATTTCAGGATAACCAACCAGCTCATTAGTATAATTTATAAATAAACTTCCAATACTGACCTCACCTCCTACATACATAAAAATTGCAACCATTCCCAAAACAAGATGTCTGTATTTTAAAGCACCTGCACCCTTTTCAATTTTTACCTCATTATAGAATTTTGGAAGTTTTGTTATCCAAATAATAATTGCTAAAAGAATAAATACCAAAGCAAATATTAAATATGGAAGCTGAACTCCGATAGCAGACATTTTTTCTCCACTATCTGTAAGAACAGCTTCTCCATTTATATCCAAAAGTTGTTTACCCCATTTTGCAAAATAATGGAATATTAGATAACCGCCTAATATTGGTGCAATAGTGGTTCCAAATGAATTAAACCCTTGAGATAAATTAAGTCGACTTGATGCTGTTTCAGACTTGCCAAGTATTGCAACATAAGGGTTGGCAGCAATTTGAAGCAGGGTAAATCCAAGTCCGAGAACAAACAGTGCTGTTAAAAATAAGCCGTAAACTTTTATTTCAGCAGCAGGGTAAAACATTGCACATCCTATTGCTGATAAAATTAAACCGTAAATAATACCCTTTTTATATCCAATTTTCAGAATTGGATCACCTGAAAATGTTGATATTAAAAAATATATCAGTGAACCGACAAAATAAGCAGTAAAGAATGCAAACTGAACTAACATTGACTGAGCTCTTGAAAGGTCAAAAACCTTTTTTACAAAAGGAATCAAAATATCGTTCATGCAAGTAATGAATCCCCACATAAAAAATAGAGAGGTTAAAACCACTAAGGCCATTGTGTATTTTGCGGTCTTATTTTCCATTATATATTTACTATTCAACAATTATCTCATCGGCAAAAATCCATGCTTTATGCCCTGCTCCTTTGTGCCAATCGGGACAAATGCCTGGGTTTCCCCCCACAAACTTAACATATCGTACGCTTTTAGGATAAACGTTTACAGAAAAATCCTTAATCTGGATATCATAATTGTTTTGAGACACATTATTTTTTACCTTTCCAACAGAAATAAATGTTTTGCCATCATCTGAAACATAAAATTCAACAAATTCAGGAAAAAATATCCATGAGCCAATATCCTGAATAAATCCAATTGACAATTTTGTTATTGGTGTCATTTTACCCAAATCAACTACTGCATTAAGGTCAACTTCCTGATATCCCTGCCATGCACCGGTTCTAAAGTTTAATGGACCACGAACAAAATCAATAAGTGCCATATTACCTCCGGCAGAATATTGATTTGCATATTGGGTATTTAATTTAATTGTTCTTCCTTTTGGTATTTTGTTAAAATTAGCTTCAATTATAATACTTGGAATTAACCCTTCCCTAAAAGCTTTTGCCTTAATTGTTGTTGATTTATTAATTAATAATGGTTCAGTATATAATGTTGATTTTTCCGTTGGTTCAGTTCCATTAAGTGTATAGTATATTTTTGTACTATCAGTTATTGAAGATAATTCTATAACGGTAGTATCAATAAAAGTTTTTTGTCCTTTTTTCACAAACGGAACAGGACTTATTAAATTATCAAATATTGTAGAGTGTGGAATATCAAACTCAATAATTCCCCATGTATTTCCAGGCTTATCACCCATTTCAAAAATCAATTCTCCTCCATCCATAATATTACTATGCCTGATAAATGATTTTGGATAATTAGCCCCATTTAATGTAGAAGACTGAATATAAATATTTTCATTTGAAATATTATTGGCCTTAATAATAAATTTATTGCCATTTTCAAGATTTATTGTTACTTCCTCAAAAAGCGGTGTGCCAATTACATAATAATTGCTACCCGGTAAAACCGGATAAAATCCCATTGCACTAAAAACATACCATGCAGACATTTGACCGCAATCTTCGTTTCCACAAAGCCCATCGGGTTTTGCAGAATACATTTCATCCATAATTTGCTTAACTCTTTCTTGTGTTTTCCATGGTTGATTTACATAGTTATACAAATATGCCATATGGTGACTTGGTTCATTACCATGAGCATACTGACCAATTAATCCTGTAATATCTGCTTGTTCTCGTCCTGTTGTTTTGGTTTCAGAACTAAACATTTCATCTAATTTTTCAATAAACAGTTCTTTTCCTCCATACAAATCAATAAAACTATTTATATCATGAGGAACATAAAAGCTATATTGCCATGCATTTGCTTCTGTGTAATTAAAATTAACTTCTTTAGCATCAAAAGGTGTAAGCCAGGTTTCATTCATTTTTGCACGCATAAAACCGGTAGATATATCAAACACATTTTTATAATATTGAGCTCTTCTTATAAAATATTTATAATCATCATCCTTTTTTAATTTTCTTGCTATTTGAGCAATACACCAATCATCATAAGCATATTCAAGTGTTTTTGAAACTGATTCTGATTCTTCACTTGCCGGGATATATCCTTTATTTTTATAATATATTAATCCATGATGGTTGCTGATTGCACTGTTTTTCATAGCCTCATAAGCCTTCTCAATATCAAATCCCGTAATTCCCTTAATGTATGCGTCTGCAATAACTGAAACAGCATGATATCCAATCATACAGTTTGTTTCATTTCCTGCAAGTTCCCACACTGGCAATAAAGAATCTTGCTCATATTGTTTTATAAAAGTTTTTATAAAATCACATGTTCTTTTTTTATCAATAATAGTAAAAAGAGGATGTTCTGCTCTGTATGTATCCCATAATGAAAATACTGTATAATTTTCAAAATCATTGGCTTTATGTATTTTCTTATCTCTTCCTCTGTATTGTCCATCAACATCCATAAAAAGGTTAGGTGCTATCATTGTGTGATATAAAGCTGTATAAAAAGTAGTTTTTTGTTCGTCAGTACCTCCTTTTATTTCTATTTTTTTAAGTTCTTGCTCCCATTCGTTTTCAGCATTTTGTTTTATTTTTTCAAAATTCCAGTCATGTATTTCAGCTTCCATATTTTTTCTTGCTCCTTCAATACTAACAGATGAAATTCCAACTTTAATTAGAATATCTTCATTATTATTTGTTCTAAAACTCACAAAAGCTTTTAAATTTTCTCCTTTTGCTTCATTAATATCATTCTTAATTTCATCATTTATTGATATTCCTTTTTTATTGAAACTTTTTGAAAATCTTGCCACAAAATATATTACTTGATCATTTGCCCATGCATCAGAACGTCGCATTCCTTCAATTTCATTATCATGAATAAATTTAATACTCGATTCCAAAACCTTATCCCTGTGACTAAGGTCAATAATTATATTTGATTCATCTGATTTTGAAAATGTATATTTATGAAATCCAACTCTTTTTGTTGCTGTTAACTCAACTCCAATATTATAATCATCTAAAACCACACTATAAAAGCCCGGTGATGCTATTTCGTTTTCATGCTTAAATTTTGAACTATACCCATTTTTATTATCTACTCCATTATTTAAAATTATTTTACCACTTGTTGGCATTAATAATATATCGCCATAATCTGAAACACCTGTTCCGCTTAAATGTGTATGACTAAATCCATAAATTACATTATCGGAATAATGATAGCCGGAGCATCCATCCCAGCCCTCTAATCTGGTATCGGGACTTAATTGTACCATTCCAAATGGCATAGTTGCTCCGGGATAAGTATGCCCGTGTCCGTCTGTACCTATAAACGTGTTTACTAGATCTGTTATTTTTTCTTTTTTTTCAGTATTGCTACAACTATAAAAATTAATGATTATTAATAATAAAATTGCAATGTGTTTAATTCTTGAATAAAAATGGAATGGGCGTTTCATAATCGATTAATTATGTTTTAATATATGGAATTGTTGTTTAATAAGTATATTTCTTCAATTCAAGCTTATTACCATCAAAAACAGCATAGGTAAAATTATACAACCAATCGCCAAGATTTATAAAGGTTGAGTCTTCAGACAGTTTAATATTAATTGGAACATGCCTGTGTCCAAAAATAAAGTAATTATAATGCTCTTCTTTTAATTTTTGTTTTGCATAAAGTATAAGCCATTCTTTATCTTCACCCTTATATTTCAAATCATGTACTTCATACGAATTTCTGCTGCTACGTGACCATTTATGAGCAATGCAAAAAGAAAAATTTGGGTGAATACGTGCAAAAAGCCATTGTGCAAATGGATTTGAAAAAACTTTTTTCATGCGTTTATATCCTTTATCATAAGGACCTAGTCCATCGCCATGTGCCAATAAAAATCTTTTCCCATATAATTCTGTAACCAATTTCTGCCTATGCAAAATAACTCCTGTTTCTTGAATTAGATAATCAAATGTCCAAAGGTCGTGATTGCCTGTGAAAAAATGCACGGGAATTCCGCTATCTGTTATCTCGGCAATTTTTCCAAGTGTTCTGGTAAATCCTCTTGGTGCTACATGTTTGTATTCAAACCAAAAATCAAAAATATCACCTAAAAGATAAATTTCTTTTGCATCATGCTTGATCTCATCAAGCCATTTAACGAAAAGTTTTTCGCGTACAAGGCTTTCCTTATGATTTGGTGTTCCAAGATGAACATCCGATGCGAAGTATATGTTTTTTTTGTCTGTCAAAACTTACATTCTAAAATTTTGTATAAATTTAAACGGGTCAAGTAAATCCAAATTTAATGTAAAACGTATTTTTTGCATATAATTGTCTGTATAAAATTCATTTGCTTGTTTCAGACTTTTTGTCATTGTAATTGGAAAATATATTTCAAATATATTGCTAATAATATTAATGCACAAACCTGACTCATAAATTATCGGAACAGAAGGGTCAAAATCGTACATTCCTGCATAAAATCCGATATTAGAATATATTGATATTGGTACAGGTATAGGAGCATCGAGTTTGAAATTTGCACTTATCAACCAATTATTTGATTGTCCTAATGGCGAATATACCGCAAACCCACCATCATTCATAGCAAATTGATTAAATAGTAATTTGTTAAAATTTTCAGAATTTGGCGTTTCTGTTCTTCCCAAAAATATATGTTCATAAGTATAATCCTGATATCCTGCCCAACCACTAAGTCTGAAATTATAATTCCCGTAATATTCTTCAGCATTATATAAAAATTTGCCTGCAAAAATTCTCATATTAAATCCTTTTCGGTAATCTTCGTAAGAAAGTTTATATTTTCCCTCAACCCAGCTTTTTGCAAAACCATTACTACCCTGCACATTAAAATTAAATGAATATGGATTTATTTTCCTGTTGCATAAATGAGTAAAACTAATATCTGCAAACATTTTATAAGAAGCTGTGTCTTCTGTTACATTTTGTATGTCGGTAGCATAAATTGTTTTTGCTATAACATGAGTTTCTTTCTTTTTGGCCAGTTCGCTTTTTATCCAAAAATCAAGTTCTGCACGTAATTTTTGAAAATTAATATCTCTTCTTAAAGCATATTGCATTGCTTTTAACCTGATATCAATACGTTGAAAAGTTTTTACAGGTAATATATGATGCTCTAACACAATGTTGCCTGCCAAATTAGTGTTATACAATCCAAACATTGGCATAATTCTGTATTCGGTTTTTTTCATTGGTGCCAGACTATTGTAAAACATAATGCTGGGCATAATGCCGTTATAATTGTTCCATCCTATAACAGGTGTATAAAACAATTGATTTTTATCGGGGTTTTCAAGTGTGCCGAGAAAATGGATCTTTATTGGCTCAATTTTCTTAAATATGCCTTTTCGGGATATTGTATTATTTTTTTTGTAAACATCAAGGATATTTCCGTTTGCACCAATTTTTATTTTATCGAAATCTATTGTGTGTATCTTAATCTTTTTTTTGCCCTCAAAGCCCTCAATCCAAAGTGTGTTTATTGTTTCGCCGTTCTTTTTTATGCTTGATACTGAAAAGGGAGCTTTAACATCTCCTTTATTTTTAACAGTAATTTCGTAACAATCGCCAATAAAACTGTTTGGGTCAAGTGATTTTTTTATTGCCGATATTTTATAATCTATTTTTTTTGTTGTTGTCAGCAAGTCGTCGAAAAACCATGATAAATCTTTTTTACAATTATCTTCAAAGATATTTCTTACATCTTTTGGTTTTGGGTGTTTAAATTTCCATGTTTCGTAATAAATTTTCATAATCCTGTCAAACTCATCTTTGCCAAGATATTCCATTAAGTAATTAAACATAAAAGCTGCTTTCATATACACAACAACACCATAATTCATGGCAAGATAATCTGTTGATTTAAGGTTTGCCGACTGATCGAGATTTCTTCTGGCATTAAATATATATGGTATTTCAAATTGTGCCTGATGTGGCAGATCATAAATATCCAAAGAATTTGCAATTGAACCGTTCATAAAACTGCTATACATTTTTAGGTTTGGATATTTGGTTTTCATGTATCGCAATTCGCTAAAAGTATTCATTCCCTCATCCATCCACGGGTCATCGCGTTCGTTACTGGCAAGCATGCCGTAAAACCAGTTGTGCCCTACTTCGTGCATTATTACTTCTTCTAGTGATAAAGCACTACCGGAAGAACCAATAATTGTTATTGTAGGATATTCCATTCCGCCACCTGCGCTTAAAGCTCCCTCTACAGCAGTACAATTATTATATGGATAATCGCCATACCATTTAGAATAATAATAAACGGCATCGCTTACATATTCAATTGCATTTTTCCATAAGCTTGCATCATAGTTTGTGAAAAACACCCATGTATCTACTTTTCTGCCACTATGAGGCAGAACTACCTCACCTTTTAGAACATGAAAGCGTTTATCGGCAAACCATGCAAAATCGTGAATTTTATCCTCTTTAAAATGTATTGTTTTAAATTTTTCTGATGATTTAGGAAAAGCAGTATCATCTTCGTTATAAGAACTTATATTTTTAGTTTTTTCTGCAATTTTATTTAATCGGTCAATCTCATTTTGGTCAATTAAATTTCCTGTTGCACCAACAATATAATTTTCGGGTAATGTAATTGCAACTTCATAAGAGCCAAATTCAGAATAAAATTCACCCATATCCAAATAAGGCATTTCGTGCCATCCTTCATTATCATAAACTGCGGGTTTTGGATACCACTGAGTTATTTGATACGATGTTTCGGCATGTCCGAGTCTTGAAAAATCGCTGCTTGGTATTTTTACATAAAAGGGAGTAGTAATTATTATCTTTTTGCCGGGCAAAAGAGGCTTGTTTAATTCAAGTTTACATATATCAATATATTTTTCATGATAATTCCATTTGGCATCATTACCATTTATTTTAAAATTAAGATTATCGATATAACCTCTTTGTTCTTCTGTAGAAAAATAAAGTTTTTTATTTTCATATTCAATTTGCTGCATAGCCAATGCTGTGCTATTATTTTTGTAGGCATTGGGCCAAAGATGAAAATAAATAAAATTAAGCGTATCGGGCGAGTTGTTTATATATTCTATGGTTTCGTCGGCAATTAGTGAATGGTTTTTATCATTGAGTTTTACATTTATCTTAAAATTAACTTCCTGTTGAAAATATTTTTGTGAAAAGCTATTGAGACAAATAATAAAAAACGCAATAAGTAAAATGTAGCCTTTCATAGGATTTATAATTTTGTGCTAAAATTAGGTATTTTATATATAACAACAATAATGGAAATAAAAAAGCGGGTTATGAAATTGTTACACCTGCCTATCGGCAGGCAGGTTGTTATTTGTGGATGTAGGCTGGGGGCACGAATTACTCTTAGTTAAATACGCGCCATTGGGGGAATTAATCTCTAAATTAAAAGACAAAAGGTAAATATTAAAAGTTCTCCGCTTTAGCAATAATTTATGAAAAGCTGTATTTTATTTTTTTTATTTATCAATGTATTATTATTTTTGTAATAAATTAATTATTGATTAATGAAAAAAGCCATTATTGTGGGAGCATCTTCCGGTATTGGTAAAGGACTCTCAAAATTATTAGTAAAAAATAATTATATAGTAGGAATTACAGGAAGACGTACTAATTTATTAACAGAAATAAAAAACGAAAATCCTGAACGTTATATTGTTAAAACATTTGATATAACAAACACAGAAAGTATTCCTGAAAATTTATCTGAGCTTATTGAAAAACTAAAAGGATTAGACTTATTTATTATATGCGCAGGAGTTGGAGAAGAAAACCTTAGTTTAGATTTTGAAATAGAAAAACGAATAATAAATACCAATGTATTGGGATTTACAGCAATTACCGATTGGGTTTATAAATATTTTGAAAATCAGAAATTTGGTCATTTAGTAGCAATAACATCAATAGCCGGACTAAGAGGTAGCAGTAAAAGCCCTTCATATAATGCAAGCAAAGCTTTTGAACATAGATATCTGGAAGGTTTGCGACAAAAAGCACATAAATTAAAATTACCTATCACAATTACAGATGTTCGCCCCGGATTTGTTGATACAGCTATGGCTATAGCATCTAAATTGTTTTGGGTAGCAAGTGTTGATAAAGCAACACGTCAGATATACAGAGCAATAAAACACAAAAGAAATATTATATATATAACCAAACGCTGGAAAATAATAGCAATAATGTTAAAGCTAATACCTAATTATATTTATTATAGAAGATAAACTATAAGTACTGATTAATTGTTGTCTTGTTAAATTGTTATTTGTGCTTGTAGGTTGTTGTTGTTAGTTATCGGTACGCCAAACAGGGTATTGTCACGGATTATAAAATCCGCGCCATTGGGAGTTTTTTCATATCTTTCTTATTATGTTTGGTAACGGTGGCAATATGAAAATGTTGGGCATTTTAAAACACCAATCTTTCAATTTACCACATCGTTTATTTATTGCTAATTCGTTCATATTTAGCACTATCTGCCCAATTTTTTATATTGCGTGTTAGC
>Ga0208648_1001553_pt1 | contig 18216 bp, 15 predicted proteins | sample AntAceMetag02UKL_FD_184772 | JGI IMG/M metagenome (GOLD analysis project Ga0208648, IMG submission 184772) | Saline lake microbial communities from Ace Lake, Antarctica - Antarctic Ace Lake Metagenome 02UKL (SPAdes) (version 2) | ecosystem: Environmental > Aquatic > Non-marine Saline and...
GCTCCTCTGCACATCCCCGTTGACACCCGGAGAAGTTGTACTACAATGACGCTCCATTGTGGTCAGGAAAGGCGATAGGCAACAGGGAACATGATGATCCGAGCTGGCACTTCGCAGCAGCATAGCGGCATAGCGTCTCCGCGCTCTGGCGACCTATCACCCTATCCCTTGTCCCCCTATTGCCCCTTGGCGCCTTTGCGTGAGCTTTCTGCCTCTGCAAGGAGCCGCGCGTGACCGCTCGCCACATCCTCATCACCGGCGGCGCGGGCTTCATCGAACCGGGCCGGGCCCGCGTGCACCCCGTCGAGGCCCTGCTAGCAGGCTATGGGCCAGTGCCTGGAAAGCACTTACGCATCTCCAGAGTAGAATGATGAATGGGTGGAATTGCGCAAGACACAAGCAGCGAACTAGCTAGGAGACTGAGGAATGGATTGGACTGAACAAGTTGTACTCATCACCGGTGGTACAGGTTCTTTCGGCAAGAGATTCACCGAGATCATGCTGAAGGACTATCACCCCAAGAAGTTGATCATCTTCAGCCGTGATGAGCTCAAACAGCACGACATGCGGCGGGTTCTGGGATTCGATGATCCCCTGCTCCGATACTTTATCGGCGACGTTCGAGATCTGAGGCGGCTGCGGCGGGCGATGAACGGTGTGGACATTGTGGTGCACGCTGCAGCCCTGAAGCAGGTTCCCGCTTGCGAGTACAATCCCATTGAGGCGATTATGACCAACATCATGGGTGCCCGCAACGTGATTGATGCTGCATTGGATACCGACGTCAAGAAGGTGTTGGCACTTGGTACAGACAAAGCCGTGAACCCGATCAATCTGTACGGAGCGACCAAGCTCTGTGCGGAGAAACTGTTCGTCCATAGCAATGCTTATGCTGGCGGCGGCGATCCTCGCTTCAGTTGCACCCGATACGGCAATGTGGTGGGCAGCCGGGGTAGCGTGATTCCGGTGTTCGAGAAGCAGCGTGAGAACGGCACGATCACAGTGACGGACAAACGCATGACCCGCTTCTGGTTGACGCTGGACCAGGGCGTCCATTTCGTGATCAATTGCATCGAAAAGATGCACGGCGGCGAGGTCTTTGTGCCAAAGATTCCCAGTATGCGCGTTATGGATCTGGCTGAAGCAGTGGCCCCCGGTTGTGAGATCGAGCTCGTAGGCATCCGCCCCGGCGAGAAGTTGCACGAGGTGCTCATCTCGCGCGACGAATCATGCTATACATTGGAACTTGAGGACAGGTTCGTTATCCAGCCCGCGCATCCCTGGTGGGATCAGAGAAACTGGAGCGAAGGGAAGCCGCTGCCAGACGGGTACAAGTACGCCAGCGATAGGAATGATGAATGGGTGACCATTGAACAGCTACGCCAGATGATTGGAGAAGGCAGTGAGTGGTAAACTAGCCATTGATGGCGGAACCCCGGTTCGGGATAGGCGTTTGCCCTACGGCCGGCAATGGCTCGACGACGATGACATTGCCGCCGTGGTCGAGGTGCTCCGCTCCGATTGGTTGACCACCGGACCGAAGGTGGACGAGTTCGAACAGGCCTTCGCAGTTTTTGTCGGCGCCAGGGAAGCGGTCGCAGTGAGCAACGGCACAGCGGCACTGCACGCAGCGATGTATGCCGCTGACATTGGACCGGGCGATGAGGCAATCGTCTCGCCAATGACCTTTGCCGCCAGCGCCAATTGTGTTGTGTATCAAGGCGGCACGCCGGTCTTCGCTGATGTGGATGCTGATACGCTGCTCATCGACCCCGTCCAGGTCGAGGCGAAGATCACGCCGCGCACCAAGGCCATCGTCGCTGTGGATTACACCGGCCAGCCGTGCGATTACGACGCGCTGCGGGACATCGCTGATCGGCTTGGTCTGACCCTGGTGGCCGATGCGTGCCATGCCATCGGTGGAAGCTACAAGGGACGTCCCGTCGGCTCGCTGGCCGACATGAGCACCTTCAGTTTCCATCCCGTGAAGCACATCACTACCGGTGAAGGCGGAATGATCACCACCGATGACCCGGAATTGGCACAACGTATGCGAGTATTCCGTAACCATGGTATCACCACTGACCATCGCCAGCGTGAACGACAGGGATCCTGGCTTTACGGAATGGTGGACTTGGGTTACAATTGCCGCCTGACTGATTTCCAGTGCGCGTTGGGTCTGAGCCAGTTGCGCAAGTTGCCCGGTTGGGTGGCCCGCCGCCAGGAAATTGCGACGCGCTATGATGTTGCCTTCGCTAAGATGCCGACTGTGGAGCCGCTGCGTGTCCGTGGCGACGTCTCTCACGCCTATCATCTCTACGTGATTTGCCTGGATCTGACGCGATTGCGGGCAACGCGGACTGAAGTATTCGCTGCCCTGCGTGCCGAGGGGATCGGCGTCAACGTACACTACATCCCTGTGCATTATCATCCCTTCTATCGGGAGCGGTTTGGTGCCGGACCTGGGCTTTGTCCGGTGGCTGAAGCAGCATACGAGCAGCTTATCACACTGCCAGTTTTCCCACGTATGAGTAACGACGATGTGGCTGATGTGGTGACTGCTGTGCATAAAGTTGTGGAGGCCTATCTCCGATGACAGTTGACTTTGTGGCTGAAGTGTCCAGCAATCACAATCGCGACCTGCAACGTTGCCTAACTTTCGTCGACGTAGCCGCCGAGATTGGTTGCGGCGCGGTCAAGTTTCAGTTGTTCAAGATCGAGAGACTCTTCGCGCGAGAAATTCTTGCTAGAAGCGAGGACCACCGTCGTCGCCAGGCCTGGGAGTTACCTGTCGAGTTCTTGCCGGCGCTGGCTGATCGCTGCCACGATGTAGACGTGCAGTTCGCCTGCACCCCATTCTACCTTGACGCGGTTGAGGATCTCTTGCCCTACGTGGACTTCTATAAAATCGCGTCGTACGAGTTGCTCTGGAATGATCTGCTGATCGCCTGCGCTGGCACGGGCAAACCGGTCGTCCTCTCCACGGGCATGGCCACTTTGGCCGAGGTCCTGCAGGCCGTGGCAGTACTGCAGCAGGCTGGCTGTGAAGACATGACCTTGCTACACTGCATCTCCGGTTATCCTGCTCCCCCAAATGAGTGCAACCTGGCGGCCATAGACACGCTGCGCCGGGCTTGTGATTGTCCGGTAGGCTGGTCCGATCACAGCGTGGACCCTGGCGTGATCTACCGGGCGGCTCACCGTTGGGGTGCTACTATGGTTGAGTTCCACTTGGACTTGGAGGGTGAGGGCGAGGAGTACCACATTGGTCATTGTTGGTTGCCGGAGCAGATCCAGCCACTGATTGAGACGGTGAAGATCGGCTTTCAGGCCGACGGCAGCGGTGAGAAGGCGCCATCACCAAGCGAGTTGCCTGACCGGGGTTGGCGTGCCGATCCCAGTGATGGGCTGCGACCGCTGTTGAAGGTACGTGAGGAGTGGCAGGCGTAGAATGCGAGTTGTAGCCATCATCCAGGCACGTATGGGTTCCACCCGATTGCCAGGCAAGGTTCTCATGCCCTTGGCCGGCAAACCGGTTCTGTGGCACATCGTCCATCGTTTGCGCAAATGCCGAACTGTAGATGTCATTGCCATCGCCACGTCTACGAGTCCTGCCGACGATCCCATAGAGGAGTTCGCTTCGGCAGAGTGCGTTGGGGTCGTTCGTGGCCCTGAAGACAATGTGTTGGCACGCTATGCACTAGCTGCAGAACGATTGGATGCTGATGTCATATTGCGTGTCACAGGCGATGCACCCCTGGTGGATCCATCGCTGGTGGATTGCCTGATTGACACGTTGATTGAGAAGGGCGCAGACTATTGCAGGAGTGATCCTGAGGTCCACAGTATCCACGAGGGGTTCAGCCCTTTCACTTCTCGCGCACTCCAGAAGCTGGTGCATGAGGCCGGCGACGATCCGGTAGCCAGGGAACACGTGACAGCGTACTTCAAGAAACATCCCGGGTTCGTTCGTATCGCCTATGTACCGACTGATCCCGACTATCAGTTGAGCGGTGCACGCATCTCGGTGGACACGCCGGCCGACCTGCGTTTCCTGGAGCAGGTCTACGCCCGCCTGAACGTGCCGGCCGGCGAGGCCGACGTGCGGGACGTGGTACAGCTGCTGCGCTCAGAACCGGACCTGCTCAAAGTCAATGCACATGTCCATCAGAAAGGCTCGGCTGAGCGCTCTCGGCGGGTGCTCTTCCGGTGCGACGGCGATGTCCATCTCGGCCTGGGCCACGTCTATCGTTGCCTGGCATTGGCCGACGGAATGCGCGAGGGGCACGGCTGTGGTGTGTCCTTTGCTATGGCTCGAGGACCAGTAGGCTTTGATCTGGTTCGACAGGCGGGCTATCCCATCGAGCATAAGCCTGATGATGACGATGAAGACCTCTGGCTGGCTAGCGTTATCCGCCGGTTGCAGCCGGATGCGCTTGTGCTGGACATTCGGTCTGAACTGGCCCGCAGCAGTCTCGAGGAATGGCGCAGCAATGGCCTTCTCGTCGTCACGCTCGACGACTCCAGCGAGCGGCGGCTGGCGGCCGACCTGGCCTTCTATCCACCGGTGCCCCAGGTGAAGCGCCTGGATTGGACGGGCTTCACTGGGCAACTGCACGTGGGTTGGGAGTGGGTGGTCTTGCGCCGGGAGTTTTGCCGGCGCCGGCCCTTGGTTCTACACAAACGCCCGATAGTACTGGTGACTATGGGGGGGAGCGATCCGGCTGGACTGACCCTGAAGGCCGTGGGGGCCCTCGACCTGCTGGATGAAGACTTTGAAACTGTGGTGGTGATGGGGCCGGGCTTTTCTCATAGAGAAGCGTTGGAGGGCCTATTGACAAAATCACGCCGCCACTTTGATGTGCGCCAGAGTGTAACGGACATGCCTGGCCTGATAGCAGCAGTAGATACAGCAGTGGCCTCATTTGGTGTCACAGCTTATGAGCTGGCAGCAATGGGTGTGCCGGCAATTCACTTGTGTTTGACGAATGATCACGCTGAATCAGCCTCCGTGTTTCACAAAGAAGAAATGGCCATCAGCATGGGTGTTATTGCTGACGTAAGCGAAACTGAGCTGGCGGCAGAGGTCAGACAACTGGTCAATAATGCGTCAAGACGAAACTTCATATCTAGACGTGCTCAAAGAATGATTGATGGTTGTGGAGCGAGCAGAATTGTCAGTACTGTTTTGGATAATATGAGAGGAGACTAGCTCGATGAAGAAGGTTGTTATTGCCGGGGCAAGCGTATACGGGTTGAACAACCTCAGCGATGATGCGATGTTCAGTGTGTTCTGCCGTGAACTTCATCGGAATATTCCCGATCTTCAGATCACGTTATTGGCGCGACATCCCGGACCCAAACTCGATGACTTCTATCATCTGAGATCTATCAGGAATTTGGATCACGAGACCAAGGAGGAAAGCATTGGACGGTGGTTCAATGGATTGAATCCGGGAGATACAGCAGACCACCTGCGTGGAATCTGGAACGCTATTGCAGAGTGTGACCTTCTTGTCATAGGTGGCGAGCCATTCATAGATATTAGCCTTGGCCTCTATAGAGGGCCGGCTCCCTATGCTTCTCTGTTGGTTGTATTGGCAAAGCTCTTACAGAAACCGATCATGGTAAACGGAATTCATGTTGGGCGACCACTCAGAACTGATCAGGGAAAAGAACTGGCAAGATTCTGCATATCTAATGCCACTTTGGTCACCATACGAGAAGAGCACTCAAGGCCGCTGCTCCAAGATATGGGCATAGAAACGGACAATGTTGTGACGTTGGCAGACGCCGCATATGGACTTGATCCCATTCATGGAAAAGCTAGAGGGAACGAAATCTTAAGCAAGGAGGGTATCCAATTCAGATCTGATCGAGCTGTTGGTGTGACCTTTCGGCATATGTATTGGAGATGGGATGAGTCGGCGTGGCACTATTACTCCAGAACCGTGGCTGAGCTATGTGATTATGTGATTGAGTCGTTTGGCGTTGATGTACTGTTCATTCCACACAACACGTATGAGGCTGGTCAGAAATATGAAAGTGATCTGCCATCTCATCATGATATCGTTGGGAAAATGAGGAACAAGACACATGCACACCAGATCAAGGGCAGATACAATATCTTTGACACCCTCTCGCTTTTCCCTTTGCTGGAGATGGTTTTCTCTAACAGGCGTCATTCCCTGATATTTGGCGCTATCCATGATGTCCCTGGATTGGGAGTAGGCGAAGAGTTGCACATCAAAGTCACTATGGAAGAGCTACTACTGGGGGGCCGCAGGTTTGTCAACATTGAAGACTTTGACCCCGATGTGTTGGAAAAGAATCTCGCTGACATCTGGTACAATCGGGAGAGTCTCAAGGCCAAAATGAGAGTAGCTTTGCCTCCACTAAGAGCAAGAGCTTTGATGCATGCACAATTGGCCGCCGATTTGGTTCGGCAATAGCTGCTAGATCAATCCAGGTATAGAAGGAGACCAAGAATGAAGAGCATCGTAATCGCAGGCACAAGTGTCTATGGAATTGAGAATATGGGCGATGAAGCTCTGTTCGCTGTTTTGTGTCGAGAACTGCGTAACAACATCCCCGACCTGGAAATCACGTGGCTGGCTCGGCATCCGAGTAGGGAACTCGATGAACTATACGGTGTGAAAAGGTCTATCAGGAATTTGGATCATGACAGCAAAGAGCAAAGCATAGGGCGCTGGTTCTGGGGGTTGAACCGGGGTGATCCAACTGACCATCTGTGCGAGATAAGAGAGGCACTGGCAGCCTGCGATCTGTTTATCATAGGTGGCGATCCGTTCAATGAAATATCGTTGGGCGTCTATAGGGGACTGGCACCACAGGCTGCCCTGTTGATAACGCTGGCCAAGTTCCTTGAGAAACCAGTGATGCTGTACTCAATTCACATGGGAAGGCCTCTTAAAACTGACTTGGGCAAAGAGCTGACAAAATACTGCGTTACCAATTCAACGGTTGTGACACTTAGGGAGGAGTTTTCCAAACAAGTTCTTGAGGATATGGGAATTAGTACCCAAAACACAGTAGTATTAGCTGATACAGCCTGGGGACTTGATCCATTTGAGGAAACGGAAAAAGGTCACGCAATTCTGGAAGAGGAAGGGATTCAGTTCAAGTCCGATAATGTGATTGGGTTCAATTTTCGTCATCAATATTGGGTGTGGTCTGATGTGGAGTGGGACCATTACTGTTCCATGTTGGCTGAAGTTGGTGACTATATGGTTGAAATGATGGGGGTCGATTTGTTGTTTATCCCGAATTGTACCTATGAGGTCGATGCAAAATATCATGAATACCAGGATGACCGACCGACACACAGGGATATCGTAGCGAGGATGAAGCACAAGGACCACGCACACCAAATCACCAAAAAGCATAACGTCTTTGAAACCTTGTCGCTTTTTCCGCTCCTTGATATGCACTTTTCCAACCGGAGACACTCTTTGATATTTGCAGCGGTTCATGGCGTACCACCTGTGGCTTGTGGGGGAGAATGGCATATAAAACCCGCCATGGATAAACTGTCACTCGGTGACAAGTTTGTGAAGATCGAGGAATTGAACGCAGACCTGCTCAAGCAAAGCCTCTACGCGACATGGAAGGATCGGAAAGCGATCAGGAAGAGAATTCATAGGGTATTACCAGGTCTTAGGGAAAAGGCTTTGCAGCATGGAAAGGTGGCGGCAGGTTTGTTAAGATAGGGGATGTCATGTCCGTTTTAGAAGACTTCTCATGTGACGTGTGCCAAAACAGCAATTCGGCGCATTTCTGGGCAAAAGCGGTATCTGATCTACCGACCTTTGAACATAATGATTATTTTACTTGGACTACAAGGAAACAGTCTGTTTATTGTAGCTCGCAAAAGTGAACACAGTGAGTAAGCATGTGATTTTGCATGTAATCGGGTCTCAACATTGAAGCTGGTCAGTGTCATGCAAAGCACTCGAATCAGATGGGATACTATGATGCAATCTCTTTCTTTGGACGGTCGTGTAGTGTTGGTTACAGGCGCAAGCCGAGGCATTGGGAAAGCTATCGCATTTGAGTCTGCTTGCGCCGGAGCTGACATTGTCGTGACTTATGGCCAGCAAAGGGAGAAAGCTGAGGAGGTGGCTACCAGAATTCGTGAGCTTGGGCAACGTGCACTTGTGACACAAGTGGATGTCTCTTCAAGAACTAGCGTGCGAAATACGGTTTGCTTGGCACTTGAAGTCTTTGGCCGTATTGACGTACTTGTAAACAATGCCGGCATTCTGCAACAAAAGTCTTTTTTGGAGATTTCCGACAAAGATTGGGATCGGATAATAAATGTTAACCTCAAGGGAACCTTTCTGTGTGCGCAAGAGGTGTTTCCTGTTATGCAGAGACAGGGTGGCGGACGAATCATCAATATCGGTTCGACTGGCGGGCAACTGGGAGGTCGCTTGGCCGTGCATTACTCTGCAAGCAAAGCGGGGGTGATTTGTCTCACGAAATCCCTGGCGCGCATTGGAGCGCCGTATGGCATTCTTGTGAACTGTATTGCGCCTGGATTGATTGATACAGAGATGACCCGGGGTGAGATTGATTCCGAAGCCGGGCGCGAAAAGATCAGGCGAATTCCTCTTCAGCGACCGGGTACTGCCGAAGAGATTGCTGAACTAGCCGTGTTTCTGGCATCGGATATGGCTGCCTACATCACCGGTCAGACCATAAATGTTGACGGTGGTTTGTACATGGCGTGAATTGGTCCAGGTTTGTTGAGGTCTGATATCAAAGGAGAGTGACATGCTGGGCTCGGACATTATTGCAGAGATGTGTATGCGGCACGGCTTAGAGCGAGTTTATACGTTTCCTGGCGGGACACTTGCTCCGACGTTTGATGCGCTTCGACGGCGGAACATTGATATCTTTTGTGCGTACCACGAGCAGGGCGCTGGCTATGCGGCTTTGGCTGCTGCCAGACTTACGCATACTCCTCAAGTGGCGATGGTCACTTCCGGCCCCGGCGTGACCAACCTAGTGACGGTGATCGCCGATGCGTATTTCGATTCGACGCCGCTGGTTGCGCTAACAGGACAGGTAGGCACAGGGGACATTAACAGCGGACGCAGTGTGCGACAATGTGGTTTCCAGCAAGTGAATACGGTGGCTTTGATGGAGCCCATCACCAAGGCTACTTTCCTGCCCTTGTCACCTGCGGATTTACCCACGATGCTGAACGAAGCATTTGCTGTTGCCGCAGAGGGTCGCCCAGGGCCAGTGGTAGTGGATTTGCCAATGGATGTCCAGCGCGGGGAGCTTGATGGAAATCCCAATGCCACGTCCCGCCCGCCGGCGTCTCGGGTGGAACCTGAACCTGGTCTAATTGCTCGGGCGGCGGAGTGGATTGTTGACGCGCAAAGGCCCGTCATTTTTGCCGGGCAGGGAGTGCTGATCTCCGATGCATACGCAGAGTTGCGTCAACTGGCCGAAAGCCGCGGCATCCCTGTGGTAATGAGTCTGCTGGGGTTAGGTGCTTTCCCGAGCGGTTCACCGCTGGCGCTCGGATTCCCAGGACATACCGGCAACCAGTATGCCAGCCGTGCGATTCACGAAGCGGATCTCTTGTTGGTTGTCGGCGCGCGTCTAGATGTACGACAGACGGGGTCGTGCGTGGATCAGTTCGTGCCGAATGGGAGGGTAATTCGCATAGATCTGGACGCCGCTGAGTTAGATTACTCGCGTGTACGATCTGATATGAATATACATTCCGATGCCAGGCCTGCACTAGAGCAGTTACTCCAGGTGTTGGAGAGACAGGCCACACCAGACCTTTCGAAGTGGCGGGGGCTGATTGAGGAGTGGAAAACCGAGTTCTCCCTGGAGTATGACTCGCATAGTGTCCGAGTGAAACCACAATTCGTGATTGAAACTGTCAATCGACTGACAGTTGGGCAGCGCGTGGTGGCAGTTTCAGGTGTTGGTTCTCATCAACAGTGGAGTGCCCGACATTTTGATTTTGACTTCCCTGAGCGTGTCTGGTTGACGTCCGGTGGCCACGGAGCGATGGGGTACGATTTGCCAACCGCCATCGGCGCGCAACTGACACGTCCAAATGATCTGGTGGTTTGCTTTGTCGGGGACGGCTCCCTGCAAATCAACATTCAAGAGTTGCAGTCGGTAGTGGTACACAATACGCCCGTAAAGATATTTGTGTTGGATAATCACAGGTTGGCGATGGTATCACAGTTTCAGATGCTCAATTGGGGCTCTGACCCGACAACAGGGAACAAAGTTAACCCTGATTTCGCGGCGATTGCTCGTGCTTATGGTATCCAGGCTTATGTGATTGCAGAGCCAGGAGATGTAGAGCCTGTTGTGGCAAAGGCGTTAGCGTATGATGGTCCAGTGTTGGTTCACTGCGAAGTGGACTACAGTGAAGATGTTGTGCCTATGCTATTGGGTGGGCAGACTATGGACAAGATGTGGCCCTATGCGTAGAACACTGCTAGTCGTCAGCGGCGGCATCGAGGCTGTGCCCGGTATCCGCCTGGCAAAAGATATGGGTCTGCACGTCGTCGTCAGCGACATGAACCCCAATGCGCCTGGCTCTGCGGTGGCCGATGACCATATCATTGCCAGCACATACGATGTAGAAGCTACCGTTGCTGCTGCCGAACGGTATCACGAGCAAGTACGCCCGATTCACGGCGTAATGTGCATCGCCTCTGACGTGCCTCTGACCGTGGCTTGCGTTGCAGTTGCTTTGGAACTGCCCGGCATCCCGGTCGAAGCGGCCAAACTTGCCAGTGACAAGCTGGCGATGAAGCGGCGCTTTGTGGAAAAAGGAATCGCCATTCCGTGGTATAGTGAGGTCGACTCCAGGGCGCATCTGCGGCAAATTGTGACTGAACGTGGTCTGCCTCTCGTGCTCAAGCCTGTGGATAGTCGAGGCGCGCGAGGTGTACTGCGGTTGACGTCTTCCACCAACCTGGGCTGGGCCTATGAATACTCTATCTCTTTCTCGCCCTCTCAGCGGGTGATGGTGGAGGAATACTTGGAAGGCCCCCAGATCAGCACAGAGTCTATCCTACTAGATGGTCAAGGGTACACGCCGGGCTTTACGGACAGGAATTACGAGTTCATGGAACGTTTTTCACCGTACATGATTGAAAATGGTGGCCATCAGCCATCTATTTTGCCTGAGGATGCGCGTCAGGAGGTGGCGGAACTGGCAGTACAGGCGGGACGTGCGTTGGGTGTCGAGACTGGTGTTGTGAAAGGCGATATGGTCTATACACTCGATGGTCCAAAGGTGATAGAGATTGCCACTCGTCTTTCCGGCGGTTGGTTCAGCACGGACCAGATTCCGCTTGCTACGGGGGTTGATTTCATCGGCGCGGCGATTCGCCTGGCATTGGGAGATTGCGTGCGGCCGGAGGAAATACAGCCGCGTTACCGGAAAGCAGTGGCCATTCGTTACTTTTTTCCGGACCCTGGACGTGTAGTAGCGATTCGTAATGCTGAAAGGTTCCAGGGCGTTTCCTGGGTACACAAGATGGCGTTCTTTGTGAAGACAGGTGACATGTTGGGACCGATAACCGACCACACCAGACGGGCAGGCTGCGTGATTACAACAGGCAGCTCCCGGCAGCAGGCTATCGCTCGTGCTCGGAAAGTGGTTGAAACGGTCAAGATCGGGACAGTTCCGGCATGAGCCGTCTGCTGCTTTACACTGTCTTTCATCTCAACCTGGCTTACTCCTCAATCGAGGAGGAACAACGCCCGGAGGTACTGCGATGCTGCTATTGGCCGCTGCTGCGCCTTGCCAAGCAGTACAACCTGCCCTTCGGCATCGAGGCCTCGGGCTACACTCTGGAGACGGCGGCTGCCATAGACCCGGCTTGGCTGGACGAGCTGCATCGGCTGACGAACGAAGGCCTCTGCGAGTTCATCGGTAGTGGCTACGCCCAGATCATCGGTCCGCTGGTGCCGGCCGAAGTCAACGTTGCTAACCTGCGGTTGGGGCATCAGGCCTATGAGCGATTGTTGGGCTTTCGTCCACAGATCGCCCTGGTCAACGAGCAGGCTTACTCCGCCGGCTTGGTGCAGCACTACCTGGATGCGGGCTACAGGACCATCGTCATGGAGTGGGACAATCCAGCCCGCTACCATCCAGAGTGGGATCCGGAGTGGCGCTACCTGCCCCAGTTCGCTTGCAGCCAGCACGGCGAGGAGATCCCGCTCATCTGGAACAAGTCCATCGCCTTCCAGAAGTTCCAGCGCTACGCCCACGGCGAGATGGAACTGGACGAGTACCTGGACTATCTCCGCGGGCATCTGACAGAAACGGTCCGAGCCTTCCCTCTCTATGGCAACGACGTGGAGATCTTCGACTTTCGGCCTGGTCGCTACCACACAGAAGCGGTTCTGCAAGTGGGTGAGTGGCGGCGCATTGGAGGCCTCTTTGAAGCTCTGCTGGCTGATGGTCGCTTCCAATTCATCCGCCCCAGCCAGGTGCCGGAGCTGATGGAGATGCCGGGTGCTGGCAACCGGCTGCACCTGGAGTCGCCTGAGCAACCGATCCCGGTCAAGAAGCAGGGCAAGTACAACATCACCCGCTGGGCAGTCACCGGGCGGGATGATCTAGGCATCAACACAGCTTGCTGGCACATCTATGAAGCATTGAAGGCGAATCCTGAGGCCAATGATGATGATTGGCGCGAGCTGTGCTACCTCTGGAGCAGCGATTTCCGCACCCATATCACCGACGCACGTTGGCGCCAGTATCGTGAACGGCTGGCAGCTTCTCAGCAAGGAGTTGGTGTACGAGTTCCCTCACGGGCAGAGGAAGGTCCAATAGCTCTTCAACGCTCAGTAGACCTGGCAGGCAACGCGCCGATTATCCGACGCGAGGGGCGGTACTTAACTGTCGAAACGGCATCGGTGCGTGTACGGCTCAACTGCCGCCGCGGGATGGCGATCGACGGGCTGTGGCTTGGCGCCCTTGACGGCCCGCCGCTTTGCGGCACGCTGCCGCATGGGTACTATGATGACATAGCGCTGGGAGCAGATTGGTATACCGGTCAGGTGATCCTCGAAGCATCGGGGCAGTCCAAAGTGACCGATTTGAATCCGGTTGAGCCATCGGTGGAGCTATTGAAGTCTGGGGATGTGGTGATTCAGGGAGCAGTGCTCACCCATCTGGGGCCTGTGGTCAAGCACGTGCGGGTTTCTGCTATGGAACCAAAGCTGGTGTTGGGCTATGCATTTGAGTGGGAGACTGTTCCAATAGGTTCGTTCCGGTTAGGGAATTTCACCTTGAATCCAGATGCATTTGAACGTTCAACGCTGCGGTACAGGACTCACAACGGGGGTATGGACGCTGACACGTTCCCACTGGCGGGGACCACTGTGAGGCAAGGAGACGCCATTTCCTTCCTGGTGTCTGCCGGCCATGGAATAGGAATGACGAACGGGGTGGTGGAACTGGGGGACGCTGAGCGCTGTTTGTGGGTTGAGGTGGATAAGACGACCTCAGCGTTGATTGGGTTGTTGACCTACCGGGAAGTGAGCGGAGCATACTTCTGCCGGCTGGCGCTTTCGGCGGGCGAAATGGATGAGACGAAACGCCCTGCCATCAGAGAAGGTAACATCCAGCAAGTGCGGCTGGTGGTTCGATCACGTCAGGCTGCTGAAACTAGACCCCGCAGATGTGACCGCAGGAAGTGCAATGAGTAGAGCCAAAGAGATCTCACGCAACACCATCATATTCTCTGGCGGCCGGTATATCTCGCAGTTTGTCGGTATTGTCATGGGGTTTCTGGTGGCCAAGTACCTGGGCCCATACTATCTGGGTGTCTGGGGAACGGTGACCCTTGTTCAGAAGTACGTACCCTATTCCACGTTCGGCATTATCTTTGCCATGAATCGAGAAATTCCCTTCTTCATGGCAAAAGGGGAAAAGGAGCGGGTGCGCGCGATAGAAGAGACCACGCGCACCTTTACGCTGGCGGTTTCTATCCTGGTCTGTATCGGTATCTTGCTCTACTCGGTGCTCAATGCCTCTCACCTCAGCGTGGATGTATTGACCGGTATGCGGGTGATCGGCATTGCGATCATTTTGCAGCAGATGAACAGTTTCTACTTCGGATACTTGCGGGCACGTAGCTCATTCACGCTGCTGGCCATCGCTGGAGTGGCTGCGTCAGTATTGGGACTGCTGGTGTTCCTGGCGTTCGGCAATCAATACAGGATCAATGCGGCGTACACCGCGTCGGTCGCGTCTAGTGTTATATCTTTGGTCATCGTCCGGCTTGGCCGAAAGAATCCCTTACAGCTTCGTTTGCATCGCGCCGTGATACGTCCTCTGTTCACCCTGGGTATTTCGTTGTTGATCTACAATCTGGCGCATTTGATCTACACGACGGCTGATCGCTGGCTGGTCTTGAGGCTATTGACGACAGAAGATATGGGCTACTATCATTTTGTCATCAGGGCTGTGGGGGCCGCGACGATGATTCCAACGGCCTTTAGCGCGGTGCTCTACCCCAGGATGATGGAGATGTATGGGGCTAAGGGAAAGAAGGAAGATTTGCGCCGGGCCGTTTATGTCTCTTCTTCGCTCTTTTCGCTGGTGTCACCCTTCGTGTTGGTTTCGGTCTATTGCCTTGTCCAGTTCGTCGTCCGCTTCTACCTTCCCGAGTATGAACCAAGCATGTCATTCTTTGCCATTCTCATTCTGGGAGTCTATTGTTCTCTGTCAAGCGTCGGCATTGGCAACTTCCTGCTGGCGACCAACAAACAGAATGCGATGACATTGGTACTCGCACTGGCGACTGTGATCAAAGTCGCTGTTGGCTACGGCCTTGTGCGGGCCGGCTACGGTCTGGCCGGCGTCGCCGTGGGAACAGTCATCGTATACTTCTTTATGAGTGTATGCTACATCACTTGGGTCTTCAAGCATTTCGAGGCAACCAATTGGTTGGTCTTTAGGCGGCTACTGCGTCTCTACACTCCCCTGCCGATGATGCTGGGCGCTCATGGACTTTCGTCCTGGTTGGGGCCGGTCTTGGTTCCCGGAACGTCCATCGTGGCGCAACTGGGGCAGACCATGGTGCAGTTGCTCGGGTTCTGCGCTGTGTTTGGGCTCCCGGCGTACGTGCTGGCTGACAGAGACAAGCACTTGAAACCCTATCTCGACAAGAGCTGGCAGCAGCTGCGTCGTAATCATGAAGGGGCGATTGAGAAGATCTAGAGATTCATTAGTTGCGTTGGGCTAGCAGCCTGTCGGAGAAGTATTGGGTACCTCAAAATAGGGCTGGTTTTCAAGCCAAAATGAGGTCCCAAGCCCTATTATTGGCCGAAAACCAGGCTGAAGTGGGATGCTTTTGCGCCGAAATTGACTTTTCCGACAGCCTGCTAGTGGGTTTGATGCTCGGATTCGTTCCTTGAGATGCAGTCACGCGTAGCGGAGGCCCCGCTGTGCAGGGGCGCGTCATTGCCTCAGAGGCAAGATTGTGAGCAAGGAGAAACCACAAGGCTCCGAGAGGGAGATACGACGTGCGTGTGATATTTGTTGCTAGCAATGATACACAGGCGAAGCAGTTCCTGTCGGTTGCGGAGCAGTTGCCGGCTGAGGTCAGGTTTCTGTCGTTGGATGCCTACTATGCTTATGATGCCACTCCAGTGCTGGAGGGAGCCGGGATACAGCCGTTCGAGTTGACGTGGCGAGGCAGGGAGTTTGACTTGGCCACGCCTATTTTGCGGTATTGGATGTTTTGGAAAGGCAAAGCAGATGTGGACAGGATCTTGGACACCTTCCGGCCCGATGTGACTGTGTTGGGAAATGATATGGGGCCGATCGAGCGTCTGATCATTCAGCAAAGCAAAGTCAGGGGAGTGCCTGCCCTGCTGGTGCAAGACGGCGTGATCTCGCCAAAGTACTGGTGGGAATCCTCAAGTACGTGGCGGAGGGTCTGTCGAAATGGACGCGACTTGATCCTGCGATTGATGGGCTTGCCTGGTCTTGCACCAGTTGGCTACGGCGCCAGCTGCGATTTTGTGGCCGCCTATGATCTTCCTAGCAGGGAAATCTTCTTGGGTCGGGGCTGCAACCCCGATAGGGTGCGAGTAACAGGCCAACCGAGATACGATACTTGGGGGAATCCGGTCAATGTAGCTGAGTGGCGAAAGAAGATTGGTATACCTCAAGACGGAGAGGTGATTTCCTTCTTCACGACCAATTACGCCACATTTCTCCAAGGAAATGAGCATGAATCTCTTGTCAGTGTAGTATTGCGAACTATGTACCGGGGGGGGCAAGGACGGTTCGGGATTATCAAGGTGCACCCTCGTGAAAACGCGGACTACTATGAGCAGTTGATCAGGCGATTAGGCCTCGCCAACATGCATGTGGTGCGCAATGTGGATGCCAGAATCATCATCGAGCTTAGTTCGCTGGTTATTGTTCACGTCTCAACGGTTGGCCATGAAGCTCTGTTGTTGGGTAAGCCTGTTTTCGTGGCGGATTTGCTGCCGCACCGGGGGACATTGGTTCTGGATAGAACCGCTGCGATTGAGGATGGAGCGGCATTGCGCTATACGGATAGTGATGCACTAGAGAAAGGAATCACTTGTTTCTTCGATGACGGGAAGACACGCCATGATTTGCAGGCCGCCTGTCAGGTTTATCGTCTCCGTTTTCCAGAGCTAATCGATGGTAAAGCTGCACAGCGAGTAGGGCAGTTTATTCTCGAGATTGCTGAACAGGGGGATTAGGCGGGGTGTTGCAGCGAGAGGTGATCCGAAGAGAAAGCGCCAATCCAACTTCCCCGAATTGTGAACCATGCTCCAAGCCCATGTGTTTCTCAGAGTGCGTAACGTCGACAACACATCCCTCGTTTCTGATGGGCGTCGGAGTATCTCTGGTGGCTGTCGGAGGCGGGACATTCAGCGTGTTCGTACCGCCAGTGATGAGCCTTGGGCTGGTTGCTGGCTACCTAGCGCTGGTTGTGTTTGTTTCCAAGATGGGGAGGTTGTATGAGTATGATATTCCTGCTATTCGCAGTATGTACGGGTTTGCTGACAGGATAGCGCCTTTGATTGGAAGGACTGGTCTATGTCAAAGGTGATTCATCGGCCTGATCCCTTGGCGGGTGGCGGCAATGCAGAACCTGTTAAGTTGCACATTCCAACGCAGGAGAGGATAGAATTGTGTGCCGCAAAGACACGCGCACGTATCGGTAAGGCACGTCGTCGTTTGGGATATGAGCCGGCACATAGTTTCTCCCGGGGTATGGAGATGACAGGGCAGTTTGTACGCTGGCACTATTCGTTGCAGGGAGTTTAGTGCAGATGATTGCAGTGGCTGCTGCCGATGATGCCTGCCTAATTCGCAGCGAGTTTAGCAGCGACCGCCTGCCGCTTGACCGTTCGCTTCGTGACCTAAGGTAATGGAGAGTTCCTATGCAGCTAGTCGATTGCGCTGGGTAATGTACTGATAGGCTATGAGTCGAGCATACACTTTGCTTCAGCGTCTCTTGGGACTTGGGATGTTGGTAATGCTCGTTTTGAGTTCCTCGCTACCCGATGTGGCAGCAAGACGCAATCAAGGCATGTTGATTCTGCTTCACGGTTACTCAGTGGATCAAGTAGAGTCCTCGACACTGCTACTTGGGAAAGAACTGTTGGGCCAGGCTATGCCTTCTGATCCCTGCATACACGGCGGGGTGGCTCAGCTTCTTGAGCTTTCGGGGGACTATACTCTATCAGCAGTTGAATGGAGCAAGTATGATGATGAGTGCCGCCGACTAGAGGAGTTGGCGGTTAGCCATGCGAATTCAGGTGATTGGGGAAGTGCCATGATCTGGTGGGATAGAGCAGCGTCCGCTGCTGGGCGATTTGATCCCGGGCTGATTGTGACACCCCAGCACTCCGTTCTCACAAGTGCTGCGTTGTTTTCGCTAGTGAGGCCTGATGGATACTTTCAGCGCAGTACAGGTCGGATCACCTTGTTTACCAATCGGGCCGTGGCTCAAGCCTTCTATTTCCCGACCGCAGGTCAGTACTGCCTTTCAATTCGGGCCTTGAACTCTGTTCCCGGCCCGGTCCTAATCGAAGCGTCACTTGGCTCTGACCGCCTCAGCATTGCCGAGTTTGCCCGAGAGGACAATCTGTGGAGTGAGCATTCCTGGCGAGTCGAGATAGGGAGACCAGGACGCTACA
>Ga0208648_1001554_pt1 | contig 18212 bp, 12 predicted proteins | sample AntAceMetag02UKL_FD_184772 | JGI IMG/M metagenome (GOLD analysis project Ga0208648, IMG submission 184772) | Saline lake microbial communities from Ace Lake, Antarctica - Antarctic Ace Lake Metagenome 02UKL (SPAdes) (version 2) | ecosystem: Environmental > Aquatic > Non-marine Saline and...
GAAACCCGAAACACGCAACGCGCAACCAGCAACCGGCATCTAACAACCAATCTTCAATCGCCAATTTTACCCAGTTCAATTTCCGCTGTTGCGGAACCCCTTTGGGGATTTAACCGGGGCATCAATCGCCAATCATCAATCCCAGGTGTCAGGTTTCAGGATTGGTTAAGAGGGAAACGAGGTAACCAACAGCAACTATATAGACGTGGAGAATCTTGAGGTCTATCAAATGTTGTTTCGTTCTGACACCTGAAACCTGAAACCAAATAGCCATGGCAATCTTGTCAAAGGACGGTCTTGATTTATACCCGGTATCAGCTAATTCGTTGCTTACTCCTGACACCTGAAACCTGACACCAAAAAGTCTTGGATAACAATTAACAAACTGGTAATGCACCCAATTGGCAAAAAGATGCTTGTAACGAAAAAAGAACAGACCAAAGGGCAACTGCGCTTCTTGTCCTTTTAGCAAAAATTGAACGCCAATACGGTTGGAAAAACATGAAAAACATCATCAAGCATTTATGGCTGGTCATCACTCTTATTCTGGCAACATCCTTGATTCTTTTAATGTCGCACCGGCCCCAGCGGTTTACGCATGAGAACCCAGGCGCACAGGCCTACCCTTCCATCGCTGTGATGCAGATCACTTCAACCTCGCTGTTGGATTCCTTTGTGACCGGAATGATCAGCCGGCTGGAAAAAAAGGGATACTGTGCGCCGGACGGAAACAATATCCGTCTGTATAACCCCCAGGGAGATTATGGAACCGCCAATGCCATTGCCCGGGATATTGTCGACGGCCCCTACGAAATGGTCATCACGGCCAGCACCATAGCATTGCAGGTGTTTTCCAAAGCCAATCTGTCGGCCCAAAAGACCTATGTGTTCGGCGCTGTTACAGATCCTTATGGCACGGGGGTAGGCATTACCGGGCCGGAACCCAACCAGCATCCGCCTTATATGGCCGGCGTCGGCACCTTTCAACCGGTAAAAAGCGCCATCCGCATGGCCCATGACATGAATCCCGGGCTCAAAAGGATGGGCGTTGTCTGGAACTCCGGGGAACAATGTTCGGAAGCCTGTCTGAAGGAAGCCCGGGAGATCTGTAAAGAACTTGGGATCGAACTCGTTGAAGCCATTGCTGTCAATACATCCGAGGTTTCCGACGCCGCACGCTCGCTAACCGCCAGAAATGTGGATGCGGTCTGGATCGGGGGAGACACCGTTGCCATGGCATCCATTGGTCTGATTATCAGTCTGGCCCAACAGGCGGGCATTCCCGTTTTTACCAATGACCCCATGGATGCAGAAAAGGGCGCCCTGTTCGGACTGGGTGCTGATTATCATACTGTGGGACAATACACGGCAGACATGGCCGTGGCCATTCTGGACGGACAACCACCGCAGGATATGTCATGAAGATTGAATTTGAACAACGGGGAAAATATCTGCCGATTCCGGAACAACTGCGAGACTTTATCTGTTCAAAATGGCTGACTTCTTCGATCTAAAAAACAATGGTACGGATATTAAGACGGAAACCTTGGCAGGGGTTACCACTTTTTTGTCAGGGATGTATATTATTGTGGTAAATCCCGCCATCCTTCAAACGACAGGTATGCCTTATGCCGCGGTCCTCACCGCAACGGTGCTTGTTAGCGCGTTTACCAGCATTCTGATGGGGTTATACACCAACAACCCCATTCTGGTAGCCCCCGGCATGAGCATCAACCAATTGTTCGTCTACGCCATATCTCGCGCTGAGGGCGTACCGTATGAAGTAGCCCTGGGCTGTGTATTCAATGCAGGCATTATCTTCATGTTGCTGATGATCATAGACCGAAAGAAAAGATTGCTTTCCGCCATACCGCCCATGCTCCGCTACGGGCTGGCCGGAGGGATCGGTCTGTTTATTGCCATGATCGGTCTCGAATCAGGCGGATTCATCGTAAGCTCCAATGCCGGCGGCTGGACCCACGGTAAACTGAATGTGACCACCCTAACCTTTATCGCAGGTTTTTTAATCACCGCCGTGATGGTGGTTCGTAAAGTACGTGGCAGCTTTATCATCGGCATCTTCGCCACAACTTTGCTGGCATGGCCCATCGGGCGTCTCTGGGATGTTGCCTCGTCCATCGATCACGTCCAAGGCACGGTTGTCAATTGGCATGGGTGGTATGCGGCACCTGATTTCAGTCTGTTGTTGCGTCTCGATGTGATCGGTGCGGCCAGTTTTTCCTTGTGGCCCGTAATTTTCGTCATACTCTTCAGTTGCATCTTTGACAGTTTCTCCACCTGCGTTGGCGTGTGTGAAGCCGGAGATCTCGTCGACGAGGAAGGCGATCCCCGCAACCTGGTAAAATGTCTTAAAGTGAACGCCATCGGCGTGACGCTATCCGCAGTAATGGGGACCAGTCCGACTACGGCATATGTCGAATCCTCGATCGGTATACGGGAAGGCGGGCGCACAGGGCTCACATCGGTGGTGACCGGTTTGCTTTTTATCCCGTTCATGTTCCTGTCGCCGCTTCTGTCCCTGGTCCCGTCTTTATCCGTGGCGCCCATGCTGGTTCTGGCCGGGGTCTTCATGCTAAGGCCATTGATATATGTCCGGTGGGAAAGGTTCGACGAGGCCATTCCCTTTTTCATGGCAATGATTATCATGCCACTGACCCATTCCATTACCCATGGAATCATCTGGGGTTGTCTGAGCTGGACTATTTTAAAAGTGGCAAGTGGAAAGACCAGGCAGATATCTTTTGTGCTGGTTTTGATTGATGTCATGGCCATCCTTCTCCTTTTTGATCTTGACCGATATTTTTGACGGTTTCGTAAAAAGTCCAACTTCTGCGTTGTGCTGCATTTCGCAATCATTCAACGTACGAAAAGTACGCCTCATGATTACAAAATTTGCACGCCTTGAATTTGAACTTTTTACGAAACCGTCTACATCGGACTTTTTACCAGTTCATCATATTTGATAAATGCTTAAAACTTTAATTCACAAATTACGAACGATGCATAAGTCGCCTCGCCCTGAGGAAAACAGGCAAATAGAACAATACATTAATGCCTATCATACATTTCTAAATGGAACAGGGGAGATTACCCTGGACTGCCTTGAAGATATCCATCGGGCTACTTCATCCAGCCTCCACAGTGGAGCGGCCACAGACGATATAATGGTTTCGGCCTTTCTCTATTCCGCGTTGCGGTTACCCGGATGCCTGGATCAGGTCAGCAGGATGATAATCGGGCCCAGTGAACGTATCTTTAGCGCGTGTGGCTATGGGAACATTGATTCCTGGGAAACAGCCCCGGCACGGGCCAGACGGCGAAAAGCCCTGTTCAACGGAAGCGAAACCCTGGCCGTTTTTATCTCCAGCATATCGGACATTGATGATCTGCTGCCGGCTTTGTGCGCTTATCAAATTGAATGGAACAAGATGCACAAACGTTTGAACCGCTCGGCGTTGGGCCAAGATCTGAAAACCGGCAATATAAAAGCCTCGGAAATCGGGGATACATTGAGAATATCATTGGGTATATCCTCCGCCGACCATAAAATGCTGGCAGAGGTTTGGGGGGATCGCTGGGATGAAAAAATAGCGGCCATTGCCTCGGCTCCGAAAAACTTCCGGGTAAGAATACTTTCCTCAGACCGTAGAGAATACAAACGGAAAGTTCAGAAATGGTGGTCTGATCTCTTAGAACATTTCCACGATGCCGGGATTGAAGACCGTCCGCTCTACCTGGTCTCCAGCAACACGCACAGTCTGGCCAATCTCATCTCAGGATTCGCTTTTCGCTATCGTCATGAATTATTGGCACACGCGCTGGAAAACGATACGGAAGGACTTCACCGCCAGTGGAAATGGCTCCGCGATGAAGACGAGGAGGCAAAACTGAATTTTTACTACTATGTCCAGCGTGCCTTTGTGGAAAATGATCCCAAGCTCAGCAGGATTCAACGAGATATGGAGGGGGAGGCTGGCCTGCTGCGTTTTGGACATGACCATTTCATAGATCAAGAAGACCAGATTATCGATCTAAGCCGCATCTCATCAGATTGCATTGATTCTCGTATCGATCAAACTCATCTGAATTTCCTGAAGAGAAGTCGTGCTCTTATACTGAATATAGATTATCCCCTGGGTTTCTCAGCCTACCATATTATGTCTCAGGTAGCCCACGAAGCTAAAGATTTACGGGGTGTTTATATCATGGGGAAATCCGCATCCATGCTTGGCCGGGTGGGTGACATCATGATCCCGACCGAAATCAGTGATGAGCATACCAAAAATCGATACATTTTCAAAAACTGCTTTTCCGTGCGGAATCTTGTCGGGTACCTCAAAGATGTTGCCGTCTTCGATGACCAAAGGTCTGTGAGTGTTCGCGGGACTTTTCTGCACAACTGGGATTCCATCAAACACCTGCACCGAAAAGATTTCACGGGCATAGAGATGGAAGCTGGACCATACCTTTCCGCTCTCTATGAATACATCCATGGCCAATCCCCGCCTCGGGAAAGTCGGGTCCAGATCAAGCCGACCCCCCCTTTTGATATCGGCATTCTTCATTATAGTTCAGACATCCCATATAACGTCAGGGCCAGTCTGCTGAGTAAACGAATGGGCTATGTCGGGCTGGAGGCTACCTACACCTGTACTTTGGCTATCCTCCAATCAATTTTAGCAAGGGAAATATCCATCCTTAAGACTGAATGACAATACTAAAATAGTGACAGCTGTCACTATTTACACCCTGCGTAAAGAAACTTTTCAATAAATGAACTACCCAGCAGCGCTCCGATTAGCGCCAAGCCGGAATGGAATTTCTCATCTCCTTCGGTAAATTTGCATCTAATCAACCTCATCTTCACCTCGCTGGTGCATAGTTTTGAGGTTTTGTGTAGCACATTTACTATCAACCATTTATCACAGTGTGTTAAGGTGTGTTTCCAACAAAAAGGCGGTTTGGAAAACCGTTCATTTCTTTAACAACGACTGGATTGTTGTGACCTATCGTGAGGTAAAATAATGATCCGCCATAAGCGCAACATGGGTTGAAGAGACAAACAATATCATTATCATTCAACCATTTAAGAGAGGGATAAATTATGCGAAAAATCGAGATCTTCTGTTTGATATGGAGTTTATTTGTTCTTGTCGGATGCGCAGCCACACCTCAGGAAAACGTGAAATATACGGCTGATTTAAATATTCTGACGGAAGAGTATGCCCCGTTAAGCTTTATGGAAAACGGCAAAATAACCGGTCAGGTGACGGAAGTGGTCAGGGATCTTTTGAAAAGGACCGGTACGGATAAGGATATTCAACTGGTAACCTGGGAAGAAGGATACAAAGCAGTTTTAACGAAACCTAATGTTGTCCTTTTCTCTATGGCCATGACACCGGAACGGAAAGATCGTCTTCAGTGGGTGGGGCCTGTTGCTTGTCTGGATACCAATCTTTATGCCAGGAAGGGATCGGGGATCGAAATAGGAACTCTGGAAGAGGCAAAGAAAGTTAAGAAAATCGCCACAGCCACGGAGTATTATACGGAGCAGGCACTGAAAAAAGAGGGATTCACGAATCTGGAAAGCTGTGCGAACGAGGAAATTGCCGTCAGAAAACTGCTGAACGGGGAGGTTGAATTGTTTCCCAGCAGCAATACGGTCATGCCGGCGCTTCTGAAAACAGTCGGGGCCACCATGGATGATGTGGAGAACGTCTTCACCATGTCCACGGATCTTCTCTACATCGCTTTCTCCAAGGGAACGTCACCTGCCCTCATCGCCCGGTGGCAGGAGAAACTGGATGAGATGAAACGGGATGGGACGTTCAAAAAGATTTATAAAAAATGGCTTCCCGACGAGACTGCGCCCGGGATTATTCAGCTTATGACCGAGGAATACCCACCGGTGACCTTTATGAAGGATGGAAAAGCCTCCGGCTTCGTCACGGATATCGTCCGGAAAATCATTGCCCGCCAGGATATCCCGGACAACATCCGCTTAACCTCCTGGAAAAATGCCTACAATATGACCCTGGTCAACCCGAATGTAGTACTCTTCAGTATCGAGAAAACGGAAAAACGGGAGAATCTCTTCCAATGGGTGGGACCGGTCGGCCAAAACAGCGCCATCTTTTACGCAAAGAAGGGTTCAGGCATCAGAATTAACAGTTTGGAAGAAGCCAAAAAGATTGGTGCCATTGCCACGACTACCGACTGGTTTACTGAACAGTACCTAAAGAGCAAAGGTTTTACAAACCTGGTCAGTTCCCCTCTTCCCGAAACAGCTGTTAAGCAGCTTATGAATGGAGAGGTGCAGCTTTCGATCTTTACCGATATTACAATTCCTGAGATTGTAAAGAATGCGGGATACACCATGGATGATCTGGAACCGGTTTTTACCGTGAGCAATACCTATTTTTACATTGCGATGTCACTTGGAACTCCGCCTGAGATGGTTAAAAAATGGCAGTCGGTACTGGATGAACTAAAGATGGACGGCACATTCGAAAAGATATATCGGAGCTACATTCCCAATACGGATATGAATAATCTGCTAAAGAAATAGAAAAATCGGTATAACCTGATCTTTTCTTGCAAGCACCGTAATTTATGCCACTCCTGCCATTTAATGCAAGAATACTTGCGTCACGAACTTTATCTACGCTTCCCTTGGAGTATGTAAATGCTACAACAATTTCTCAATAATGACTTTAAGGCGGATGTGCTCGATTTGCTTCCTGTTATTATTGCAGTACACGACACGGATCACAACATTGTCTGGGCGAATAAGGCATACCAAAAAGCTACTGGACTAACTCTGAAGAAGATTGAAGGAAAAAAGTGTTTTTCTATCTGGCGACTTGCCAAGCCTTGTCGTGGCTGTCCGGTTTCGATAGCAATTGAGACAGGAAAACAACAAGAAGCCGAGTTAACACCAGAGAATCAGGACCACTGGCCCTCCATACAAGGTTCGTGGCTTTCAATGGCCGCGCCAGTCAGAGATGCAGAAGGCAACATCATTGGTGCTGTGGAAACGGCTTATGATATCACTGAACGCAAGCAGGGGGAGGAAGCGCTGAGGGAGAGCGAGGAGCGGTATCGCATGATTTTCAACAATGCTCCATTGGGAATTATGCATTTTGACGCCAACGGAATTATCAGGGATTTCAATGACAATTTTACACAGATCATGGCAGCCCCAAGGGAAAACATTCTGGGGTTTAACATGCTCGAAAGACTGCGTGACAAAGAAATGCTTAAGGCGGTCAAGGATTCTCTCAATGGCCAACTGGGGTATTACGAAGGAGATTATCTGTCTGTCACCGGCGGCAAAACTACATCCATGAGGGCTATTTACCAGACCATTATCGGTGAAGATGGAAAGGTTTTTGGCGCCGTGGGTCTATTCGAGGACATCACCGAGCGCAAGCAGGCGGAAGCGCAGTATCGCGGAATATTTGAGGCTGCGAAGGACACCTTCCTCATTTTCGATATGGATGGCGTAATCAAGGAAGTCAACCCTGCCGCATCAGAGATGTACGGTTATTCGTACAACGAAATGATCGGGCTCTCCGGCAAAGATATTGTCCATCCCGACTACCAATATGTGTTCAAAGAATTCGTCAAAAACGTGTCGAAAGGTGGAATATTCTCTGCAGAATCGGTTGATATACGGAAAGATGGCTCGCTATTCAATATAGAAGTGAAAGGAGGCGGGTTAACATACAATGGCGAACCTCATCTTCTGGCCGTCGCACGTGATATTAGCGAAAAAAAGCAAGCGGAGGCGGCGTTGCGGGAGAGCGAAGAGCGATATCGTGCCTTATTTGAATACAATCCCGTCGACACCATTGTTGTAGATAATGAAGCTAAAATAATGATGTATAATCTGATAAGAGAGAAAACAGCGGGAATGAAGCCTGAAATAGGCATGGTGATGTATAAAGACTATGCTGCGAAACATCAGATCAATATGTTTGAGGAATTGATGGATAGCATAAGATCAGGAAACCCAAAGGAATTTCTTGATCTTAATTATAATAAGCGAATCCTCCATATTAGGATAGCCCCCTTTTCCGGCGGGGCCATTATCACGTCTATTGACACAACGCCGGTAAGGAAGCTCGAATCCAAGCTCCAGCAATTTCAAAAACTTGAATCCTTGGGATTGTTTGCAGGGGGTATCGCCCATGATTTCAACAATATTCTAACGACGATTCTCGGCAATGTTTCCATGGCCAAGCTGCGGGTGTCAACCGAGGATGAGATTTTTGATCTGTTAAATGAAGCAGAAACGGCTTCAGTAAGGGCACAGACACTCACCAAACATTTGCTGACCTTTGCCAAAGGAGGAGCACCGTTAAAAGAGACCGCATTAATCAAAGATATCCTCAAAGAAAGTTCCCACTTTGTACTGCGGGGATCAAAATCCAGTTGCGAGTTTTCCATAGCAGAAAAACTCTGGCCGGCTGAAGTTGACGTTGGGCAGATCAGTCAGGTCATCAATAATATTGTGATCAACGCTAACCAGGCCATGCCGGATGGAGGGATCATTCAGGTCTCAGCAGAGAATCTGATAATCGATGATGGAAATGAGCTATTCATCAAGCCGCGCAGATACATCAATATATCCATCTCGGATCAGGGGGTGGGTATAGCAGAAAAGCACTTTTTAAAGATATTTGATCCATATTTTACAACAAAATATGCAGGGAGCGGTCTTGGGCTTGCCACGAGCTATTCAATCATCAAAAGGCACGACGGACACATCACCGTAGAATCCCAGTTGGGAGTTGGGACAACATTCCACATTTATTTGCCTGCTTCCGATAAAATAGTCCCTGAAAAAGAGAAAGTTAAGCTCATAAAAGGCCAAGGCAGGATTCTGGTGATGGACGATGAAGCATCGTTAAGGAAAGTGGTAGGGAGAATGTTGAAAAACCTTGGTTATGAATCAGAATTTGCAAAGGATGGTGCTGAGGCGATTTGGATGTACAAAGAGGCCCAGGAAACTGAAGAGCCCTATGATGCCGTCATCCTGGATTTGACCGTCCCCGGCAAGATGGGCGGCAAAGAAGCGATTAACAAATTGCTGGAGATAGATCCTGAAGTTAAGGCCATTGTCTCCAGTGGATATTCAGAAGACTCGGTCTTGGCAAATTTTCAGGAATACGGTTTTAGGGGGATGATGCCCAAACCATTTGAATCCCGATCATTAGGCAAAGTGTTACATGAAGTGCTAAAGGAAAAAGGGGAGGATTGATGATTGAGGATTGTTGATTGAGGATTGAAAACATGAAATCACAAATTCCAAATGACAAATAACAAACAAATCACAATAACCAACATTCGAAAATCCAAACGATATCTCGTCCTGGAGAGTTTTGGTCATTGATATTTGGAATTTTATATTTATTTGCATTTTGGTGCTTATTATTTGGAATTTCCTTAAGATTTGGTGGGTAAGGATTGATGATTGTTGGTTGATTGGACGATTGTTGGGCAATCTTTCTTGTCTTTTAGTGGGTTAAAAATAAGGGCTCGCAGATGCATGTTTCAATGGGCAGGCAGTCAACAACGATTATCCAAAAGTTGAGTATGCACGAACCATTTTTATTAAGGATACCAAAAATATACGAAAATAATAATCTGGCAAAAAATACTTTCTGTGAATACAAGTATACCTAAGAGGAAACGTTTTTTTTCATCATATTGCAGCAAAGCTAAAGTCCAAACATTCACTCGATTTGGAGGAAGGAAAATGGGCAATGAACGAAAATAAGGAAGCAACCACAGATACTCTTATGTCTCTTCGTAAGTTCTTGGCTCCTGAGATTGTTTATGGCGAAGGCGCTTTGGAATTGGCCGGCAGGCATGCAATGAACCTGGGGGCAACAAAGGTGCTTATTGTCACTGACCCTGGCATCCAAGATGCGGGCTGGACTTCAAAAGTTGAGGATTGCTTACACAATTCGGACATTTCCTACATTACCTTTAACAATGTTACACCTAATCCCAAAGATTATGAAGTTATGGCTGGTGTAGAGATATATAGAGATAATGAATGTGATCTTATCATCGCTGTTGGTGGCGGCAGTCCGATGGACTGCGCTAAAGGAATCGGGGTTGTTGCAGGCAACCCTATGAACATATTGGATTTTGAAGGTGTTGACGAAGTGCCTAATCCAGGGCCACCACTCATATTTATTCCAACCACAGCCGGAACCTCTGCAGATGTATCACAGTTTGCCATCATTACCGATTCAAAACGTAAAGTAAAAATCGCTATTATCAGCAAAATGGTAATACCTGACATAGCTTTGGTTGATCCAATAACGACAGTTACAATGTCTCCGGATTTGACTGCAGCAACCGGAATGGATGCACTTTGCCACTCGTTTGAGGCCTTTGCATCAACTGCTTCCTCGCTCCTTACAGACATGGCCGCCCTCTCATCAATTAAATTGATCAAGGACAACCTGATTGGTGCTTACCAGCATCCTACAAACATGACCTATCGTAACCATATGATGATGGCCAGTTTAATGGCAGGTCTTGCATTCTCAAATGCGAGTCTCGGTTTGGTCCATGCAATGGCTCACAGCCTTGGAGGATTATTAGGTTTGGCTCATGGTGAATGTAACGCAATTCTTTTAGAAAAAGTTGTTTATTATAATTATTTGGCAGCTGAAGATGAGTATAACCAGCTTGCAAAGGTTATGGGGGTGGATATTGATAAATACGATCATTCGCAAATGGCATCGGTTCTTTCTGATTGTATTGCGTCTTTACGAAAACAATTAGGAATTACACGGCGACTGAGCAGCATGGGTGTTTCTTCTTCTGATATTCCACGATTGGCCGGTTATGCTTTTAAAGATCCATGTTTGGCAACAAATCCACGGACTGCAAATCAAGCAGAGATAGAAAAGATTTATGAAGAAATTTACTAGCAATTCAAATCAAATAAGTGAGGGTTCAACGAAAATCAAAAAGCCAGGCTCGCACAAAAGCGGCGAGTACAAAACGGTGCGTGATAAATTTTTAGGTTTAAGCTTGGAATCCACTCGCAAGAGTTATTATCCCCAGTTGAAAAAGCAACTTGAATTTGCAAAGGAGGCTGCGGAGAAATATCGCCAACTGATTGAATACGCACCCGCAGGAATTTATGAATTTGATATGAAAAATATTCGATTCACAAGTGTAAATGATGTGATGTGTGAATACACGGGGTATACTAAAGAAGAATTTTTAAAATTAGATCCGTTTCAGCTATTAACGGACGAGAGCCAAAAAAAGTTTAACATTTTGCTTAATGAGGTGTTTGCCGGAAATGAAAATCCAGAACCTGCTGAATACAAGATAATTGGTAAAAGTAATCGGGAGTTTTGGGTATTAGTCAATACCAGGTTTTTTTTCGAAAATGGTGTGCCCAAAAGGGCGATAGCGGTAGTTCATGATCTTACTGCTATACGACAAGCGGAAGAGGAAAAAAAGCAACTTGAAATCCAACTCCACCAATCGCAAAAAATGGAATCCATCGGAAACCTTGCGGGTGGAATCGCTCATGATTTCAACAACATTCTCTCTTCTATTATTGGCTTTACCGAACTGTCGCTTGACGAGGTTGAAAAAGGAACTCACATTGAAGACAATCTTCAAGAGGTATATACGGCAGGAAAACGGGCCAAGGACCTTGTTAGGCAAATACTGGCTTTTGCACGACAGTCAGGGGAGGAATTAAAACCGATCCAGGTCGATACGATTGCAGCAGAAGTGCTTAAATTTATCAGATCCTCTATTCCCACCACGATTGAAATCAAGCAAAACATCGAAGGTGACTCTTTGATAATGGGCAATGCCACACAGGTTCACCAGATTCTGATGAACCTGTTCACCAATGCCGCTCATGCCATGGAGAATAAAGGCGGCATTCTTGAGTTCAGCCTGAAAGACATCGTGATGGATAGGGGCGTAAACCGGGAAAAGCTGGGTCTAGAACCGGGGAACTACATTGAAATAAAGATATCGGATACCGGCACAGGGATCGCTCCTGAAATCATTGGCTTCATTTTCGATCCCTATTTCACGACCAAAGGCCCGGGAGAAGGAACCGGTATGGGGCTTGCCATGGTCCATGGTATAATTGAGAACTATGGCGGAAAGATTTCGGTGGACAGCAAACCAGGGCAAGGAACGGTGTTTACGATTTACCTGCCGGTAACCGGAAAGCGCCAAGAGCACCGCCCATATCAACCGGAAACGCTCCCTACAGGTAAAGAACGGATTTTATTTGTGGACGATGAAGCCCCCATAGCAAAAATGGGGGCCCAGAATCTTGAGAGACTTGGATATACCGTATCAATAAGGACCAGCAGCATAGAAGCCTTAGCGCTGTTCCGAACAAAACCGAATGATTTTGATCTGGTCATCACGGATATGACCATGCCAAACATGACCGGTGATAGGATGGCCATCGAACTTATGCAAATCAGGCCTGATATCCCGGTTATTTTGTGTACCGGCTACAGCAAAAACATATCTGAGGAATCGGCTTCAGAAATCGGCATCAAGGCATTTATTTACAAGCCGATTGTCAACGCCGATCTGTCAATAACAGTTCGAAAAGTATTGGATGAGGCCAAAAGCTCAGCTCAAGGATAATTATCCGAACAGCGAATATTTCATTGTCAAATACCGGAGGTTACTACCTGAATCTTGCACGAAAATTAATGAGATTTCTTAAACGGATTAATTGGAGCGGGTTTAGATAAAATAACATAATCATAATTTTTACCCAAATGTTATACCCGCCTGCCACTGCGAGCTCGCCCGCCAGCCAAGCAAGGCGAGGCGGCCTGGGGCACGAGCGGGCAGGTCGGATGATGATCTTTTTTATTCATTAATTTTCACCTTAAAGGCGAGCCGGAGGCTTCCATCTGCTGTGTTATTAAGGGTTCGTAATAGTTCACTATAACTTCACCCATAAATGCGTGCCTTGTTGGAGCGAAGCGGAAATCCCGCTATCGGGGCATATGAAAGCCTCCGACTCGTGCAAAATTCAGGTACCAACACTATGCTTAACGTTAATTTTACGTTTTGCAGGTAAAGATGATGCAAGTAAGAATCACTCTGGATAATGTCATATATTAAATAAAATAAGCTAAAAACAGGATTATTGCAACCTTAGGAAATTTTGAGGCTTGTCATGAGTAAACGCAAAAAGATGAGTATCACAAGGGGAATAATTTATGGCTTCGGTGCATTGATTCTCTTATATGCCGCGCATGGGTTCAATTCCTTTCAAACCATACAAACATTGTCGGGACTGACAAGAGCAATCTATGATCATCCACTGGTTGTCTCCAATGCTTCCCAGCAGGCTAATACAAATATCATTAAAATCCATCGCGACATGAAGGATGTTGTTCTTTTCAGTGAACCGGCGATAATTAATTCAGCTACAGCGGAGGTTGATGAACTCGAAATTGAAACATTTAAACAGCTTCATACTGTTCATGAAAACATTCTTGGAAATGAAGGTAAAGAAATTGCATCAGAAACAATACAATTATTTAAAAACTGGAAACCCATTCGAGATAAAGTCATTACAATGGTACATAGTGGCAAACGCGAAAATGCAGCCATTATCACCAAGACCGAAGGAGCTGATCATGTCGCCAAGTTAGAAGGGAAGATGCTTGAATTGACAGGTTATTCCAGAAACAAAGCAACCGATTTTTTAAAAAAAACAGAAAAAGTCCAGTCACAATTAAAAAATTGGTCAATAATCTTATTAATTTTATGGATAGTTCTCTCTTGCGGTGTTGCGTTCTTTACCATAATTAGAACGCGCTCAATCGAAAGAGCGTTGGCAGAGGAAAAAGAAAAGTTGTTGGTGACACTCAACTCTATTGGCGATGGTGTCATAGCAACAGATAAGAACGGAAAAGTGATATTGATTAATCGGGTGGCTGAGGGTTTAACGGGCTGGAGCGAAAATGAGGCCATCGGGAAAAGCTTAGGGAAAGTTTTCAATATTATCAATAAACAAACCCGTGAACCTTGTGAAAACCCTGTGGAAAAAGTTTTGGCGACTAAGGGTATTGTAGGACTGGCCAATCACACTGTTTTAATTTCGAAAGATGGCACAGAGCGGGTAATTACAGATAGCGGCGCACCGATTCAAAATCAATTTGAACAAGTTATCGGTGTTGTTCTGGTATTCAGAGACCAGACAGAAGAGCGGAGATACCAAAATAAGATAATAGAAAGTGAAAAAAAATACCGACTGCTATCCGACAACACGCTCGATGTGATTTGGACCATGAACCTGGATCTTGTGCTCACTTATATCAACCCGGCCATCCGCAACCTGACAGGACACTCACCCGAGGAATGGATCGGCAGCCGGCTGCCGGAACACTGTGATGGAGAAAACTTTGCGAAAATAGCCCAAGTGATCGCCGATGAAATGGCTAAAGGGCCGAAGGCCTCCGGCGTCATTGTTGAAGCCGAGATGCTCAAAAAGAACGGTGAACCGGTATTGGTCGAAATCCACGGCAAGGTGATCTATGATGATAGCGACCAACCGGTCAGCCTTCAGGGCATTACCCGCGATATCACCGAACGCAAGCAGGCGGCGGAGGCGCTTAGAGAGAGTGAGGAAAAATATCGTCTTTTAGTTGAAAATGCTAATGATGCGATATTTATCGCCCAGGACGAAGTGATCAAATTCCCAAATCCAAAAACCATACAGATCATAGGATATTCTAAAGACGAATTGTCCGAAATTCCATTTATAAATCTCATTCATCCTGAAGACAGAGAAATGGTTATTGAAAGGTACCTTCAAAGATTAAAAGGAGAGAAACTTCCTTCCAGTTATTCATTCAGGATAATAAACAAGGCTGGTGACGAATTATTGGTTCAACTTAACGCTGCTCTGATAACATGGGAAAATCGGCCTGCTACAATTAACCTCCTAAGGGACATTACCGAACAAAAGCAACTTGAGAATCGACTCCGTCAAGCCCAGAAGATGGAATCTATTGGCAACCTGGCAGGTGGTATCGCCCACGATTTTAACAATATTCTGTCATCGGTTCTAGGATTTACTGAACTATCGCTGGATGAGGTTGAAAAAGGAACTCACATTGAAGACAATCTTCAAGAGGTATATACTGCAGGAAAACGGGCGAAGGACCTTGTCAAGCAAATACTGGCTTTTGCACGACAGTCAGGGGAGGAATTAAAACCGATTCAGGTCGATACGATTGCAACAGAAGTGCTTAAATTTATCAGATCCTCTATTCCTACCACCATTGAAATCAAGCAAAACATCGAAAGTGACTCTTTGATAATGGGCAATGCCACACAGGTTCACCAGATTCTGATGAACCTGTTCACCAATGCCGCTCATGCCATGGAGAATAAAGGCGGCATTCTTGAGTTTAGCCTGAAAGACATCGTGATGGATAGGGGCGTAAACCGGGAAAATCTGGATCTAAAACCGGGGAACTACATTGAAATTAAGGTATCGGATACCGGCACAGGGATCGCTCCTGAAATCATTGGCTCCATTTTCGATCCCTATTTCACGACAAAAGGACCGGGAGAAGGAACCGGTATGGGGCTTGCCATGGTCCATGGTATAATTAAGAGCTATGGCGGAAAGATTTCGGTGGACAGCAAACCAGGGCAAGGAACGGTGTTTACGATTTATCTGCCGGTAACCGGAAAGCGCCATGAGCGCCGCCCCTATCAATCAGAGGAACTACCTTCAGGTACGGAACGCATTTTATTTGTGGACGATGAAGCCCCCATAGCAAAAATGGGGGGCCAAACGCTTGAAAGACTTGGATACACCGTATCAATAAGGACCAGCAGCATAGAAGCCTTAGCGCTGTTCCGAACAAAACCGAATGATTTTGATCTGGTCATCACAGATATGACCATGCCGAACATGACCGGCGATAGGCTGGCCATCGAACTTATGAAGATCAGGCCTGATATCCCAGTTATTCTGTGTACCGGCTACAGCAAAAGAATATCAGATGAATCGGCTTCAGAAATGGGCATCAAGTCATTTATTTACAAGCCGATTGTCAAAGCCGATCTGGCAGAAACCGTCCGAAAAGTATTGGGTGAGACAAAAGACTCGACGGGTGCATTACCAGTTTGTTAATAGCTTTCCAAGACTTTTTGGTTTCAGGTGTCAGTGTTCAGGTTTCAGGGGACATGTAGGTTTCAGGTGTCAGGTGTCAGGGGAAATGTAGGTTTCAGGTGTCAGGTGTCAGGTGTCAGGGTTAAGAATTGGTTAAGAGGGAAACGAGGTAACCAACAGCAACTATATGGACGCGGAGAATCTTGAGGTCTATCAAATGTTGTTTCGTTCTGACACCTGAAACCTGAAACCTGACACCCGAGACCCGATGGAGAGGTTTTCGCTCAAAAATAAATAAGTTAATGCGCGAGAACCATTTTAACAAATCGGTAATGCTCCCATCGGAACTGGTTGACAATCTTTGATTGAATATCAGAAAAATAATTCCCGTTCGATGAAGCTCCCCGCAGCAAGCTGCGGGGTATCAAAACGGAATTGCGCCGTAGCTATTCCAATTTGAAAGATATAGCTGAATTAACCCGCCTTCGCTCTGATGAGCTTCGGCGCGGTTCACCTTGCCTTTCATCCCTGCAGCAGGCTGCAAGGTATTACAGCGAAGGCGAATAATTCCCGTTCGAAAAAATGGAGAAAAAAACAATGAAAAAGATTCTCATCGTGGATGACCATGAAGAAATTAGAAAGTTGGTGGAAATTACCCTCCGGGTTGAAGATTACCAGATCCTTCAAGCAAAAAACGGGGAAGAAGCCATTAAGATTGTGAAGGCTGAAACACCTGACCTAATTATCATGGACGTCGTGATGCCCGGGAAAATAGACGGAGTTGAAGCCACCCGAATTTTAAAGAACGACCCTGAAACCAAAGCATGCACCATAATCATGTTAACTTCCAAAAGCGATGTGGAAGATGTAAAAAGAGGAATGGATGCCGGTGCGAACGATTATTTTACCAAACCTTTCAGTCCTCTGGATTTGATCAGGAAGGTGGAAGAGGTTTTGGGATAAAGCCCATAAGCGCTGAGTTATTTTTTGCGCCGGAAGGACTGTGGAACGTTTACTGAGAAAGATGAACATCGAACACCCGCCTGCCACAGCGAGCCACAAGTGGACAGGTCAAACGTCCAACATCGCCCCAGTGAAATAGAAAAAAAGTTTCACGGGGTAAAAATGATGAATGAAAGACAAATAAGACAAAACTAAAAACGCAAATTATGACCGTTCAAGGTTTAATCCTTAACATATAAGGAACACGTTCATGGAGACAAACAACTTCGCTCCCGATTATTCTATTACCGAACAACTAATAAAATATGCCGAAGATCTTGCTAAGACCTACAAAACCGCAAAACAAAACCAAAAAAACTTTGAAGCAGCTAGTCTGCAACTTACAAAATACGCGGATGACCTGAACAAGACGGTCTTGGAACTGAAATCTACCTATCGGGACCTACAGGAGGCCTATTTGGATACGATTCACCGACTTGCACTCGCCGCCGAGCACAAAGATGAAGACACGGGCGACCACATCCTTCGTATGAGCCGTTACAGTACCTTTTTGGCCGAGAAACTGGGACTGCCGCCGGATGAAGTTCAAAACATACGATATGCCGCTCCTATGCATGATGTGGGTAAAATCGGAACCCCTGATTCTATCTTGCTCAAGTCGGGGAAATTAACTGACCAGGAATTTGAGCTAATGAAAATGCATACAACCATAGGAGCAAAAATCCTGGGCAATTCTAAAGCAAAAATATTACAGGTTGCAGAGCAGATCGCACTCTCCCACCATGAAAAATGGAACGGCAAGGGATATCCCCTGGGCCTTACCGGGGAAAATATTCCCATGGTCGGCAGGATTGTTGCCCTTGCGGATACTTTTGACGCCCTTACCTCCAAACGCCCTTACAAGAAGCCCTATCCTTTGGCAATTGCTTTTGAAGTCATAGACCACCGGTAAAACCGGTGGCTTGAGATTGTGAACCGCTCAAAGCGGATTAAAACATGAACCACCTGAAGGTGGTAGTTGCTTATTCAAACAATTTGAGTTGATCGAGTCGTCTATCCT
>Ga0208648_1001556_pt1 | contig 18205 bp, 23 predicted proteins | sample AntAceMetag02UKL_FD_184772 | JGI IMG/M metagenome (GOLD analysis project Ga0208648, IMG submission 184772) | Saline lake microbial communities from Ace Lake, Antarctica - Antarctic Ace Lake Metagenome 02UKL (SPAdes) (version 2) | ecosystem: Environmental > Aquatic > Non-marine Saline and...
GACGAATCGAGGCAGCCGAAGGCAATAGTGGTCGCGTAGTTTTTTGCTGCTTGTTAGGGCAGGAAGCCCACGAACAAGCTTTCGCAAAAATAGCGACTCCCCGCCACCTTGTAAAACCCGAATCTCGCAATTGAATGCTAATGATGTACAGCGTGAAAACGAGGAACGAATTTTTAGCATTTCTTATTAGGGTATCTTTATGCACGAACTAGATAGCATTAGTCGCGGCCAACAAACCAAAAGTCTAGCCATTAGTACCATAGCCTTTACAGTATGTTTTGCGGTGTGGACAATTTTTTCCATTATCGGTATTAAGATCAAACAGAATCTGGGCTTGAATGACACCGAGTTTGGTTTGCTGGTGGCAACACCTATTTTAACCGGTTCATTAAGCCGTATCTTTTTAGGAATCTGGACAGACCAGTATGGCGGCCGCATTGTCTATTTCTGCTTGATGCTAACAACCTCGGTATCGGTGTATTTATTATCTATGGTATCAACTTACCCGATGTATTTGTTAGCCGCTTTAGGTGTCGGTCTGGCTGGAGGCTCATTTGCCGTTGGTATCGCTTATGTGTCCCGCTGGTATGATGCGGATCATCAGGGAACGGCATTAGGTATTTTTGGAATGGGTAATGTCGGGGCGGCAGTAACCAACTTTGGCGCACCTTTTCTATTAGTTGCATATGGCTGGGAAAACGTTGCCAAAATTTATGCTGTTGTACTATTCGTTATGGCGTTTGTCTTCTGGTTTAGCACTGAAGAAGATCCTTCAACAAAAAAACGTAAGGAAAGTGGCGAGAAAGTCAGGCCGGTATTAATGCAGTTGGCACCTTTAAAACATTTGCAGGTATGGCGTTTTGCAACCTATTATTTCTTTGTATTCGGTGCCTATGTTGCATTAGCTTTATGGCTACCGCGTTACTATATGGGAGTGTATGGCTTAGAGATTGGCACTGCGGGTATGCTGGCTGCATGTTATGCATTACCGGGCAGTATGTTTAGAGCTCTGGGGGGCTGGATGTCAGATAAAATAGGTGCAAGACGGGTGATGTATATTACTTTTATTAGTTGCCTTGCCTGTCTGTTTATTCTTTCCTACCCTGCGACCGACTACACCGTGCATGGTATTCAAGGTCCGATTAATTTTACCCTTGAAATTGGTTTAGTTCCGTTTGTGATTATGACCATTTTTTTAGGGTTTTTTATGTCTTTGGGTAAAGCTGCTGTGTATAAACATATCCCGGTTTATTATCCTGGTCATGTCGGGTCAGTAGGTGGTTTAGTGGGAATGATTGGGGGTTTAGGCGGTTTTGTTCTACCGGTCTGCTTCGGTGTTATGAATGATGTTATCGGTGTCTGGACTAGCTGTTTTATGTTGCTTTTTGTTATTGTCGGTATTTCTGTCGTCTGGATGCATACTTCAATTGTCTTATCGGATAGAAAACTTCATCCTGAATTGAAAGGACCGAAATCTTTACCTGAAATGTTGCATTTACCCAACGAAAAATATCCTTAGAGGTAAAAAAGTTCATCTTATTTATCTTGCGACACAGTGATTTTCTTATCGTGAAAGCTCTGTGTTCTCTGTAAAAACAGTAAATAGACTGTAACAGTTTTTTATGTCTCCTACTGTTGAAGACTTAACTGATAAAACAATAGAACGATTAATGTTTAGTACCGGTGTTGTCAGGCTTTCCCCCAGCTTTTCTATTTCAAGTCTGGTCGGCAGTTCATGTATTGCTGGTGAGTCATACTTCGCGAGTTGATGGTTGCGGATTTTATAGCGCGTTAATTTTGGTCGAGAGCAAGATGCTGAAGCAGGTGCATAGCACAAGCTACGCAACTGTTTCAGCAATGCCGTTATCGGCAAAAATCGGCCGTCAGAAAACCGCAACCGTGGCCGTGTGAAGAATATTAGCTTTCGGAGTAATATTTGCCATTAATTCAGCTGTTCATTGCTATCTAATTGTTGCCTATGCAAAAATGGACGGAGTGTCTCGGGGGGCTTTGATTACATGGCTAATACATCGGGTCTCACCTGAGCGGATACGCTATTGTCTGACTGAGTGTATCAGGCGGCAGGTTTGTATGTTTACCTTATAGTCTCTAATTATCACCAATACCATTTTAATTGTGCATCCCAGACACCTGTCAGGGATGTCAATAAGTAATTGAGACAAGTATACATTTAAACATCATCCAGTCTTCTTTGTTTGAGTTTTTATGGTGTGCTAACTATTTGCTTATTTATTTTATTCTAGATTATGAATCTTCTGTAGTATCCTTTAACATTCATTCTACTGGACTGTAAGACAATAAGAAATATAAGGGATGAGTTTTGATCAGAGTATATATATTAGTCTTTATAATTGCTGCTGTTTTTTGGTTGAAAGTTTTTTTACAAAAATCACCAGAGGAACGCAAGCTTTATTTTAAAAAAAGTGTTCTGTATGTAATAGCACTAAGTTTTCTGCTTTTGGCCATCATGGGGCGTTTAAACTGGATTATTGCTGCATTAAGTGTGCTAATGGCGTTTGTGTTACGGTTTTTGCCCCTGGCTTTGCGCTATGCACCTCAGTTACAACGTTTGTGGTCTATGTTTCGAGAACGCGGCAGCTTTACAGCAGAAAATCCAGGTAATGTACGTCATACAGGTGTTATGACAGCCGAAGAAGCTTATAAAATTTTGGGGGTGAGCATGTCTGCAAGTCGTCAGGAAATTATTGAAGCTCATCGTAAGCTAATGCTAAAAAATCATCCTGATCGCGGCGGCTCCAGTTATCTTGCTGCACAAATAAATCGGGCTAAAGCAATGTTACTAAAAAATAAATAGTCATGCCTTATCGTTATTTTCAATTATTCAAAAGTTAGTTTTTTCTTGGCAGGTTTAAGTTAACTTATGCGCCTCTTATCTAGAGTTATTATTTTTATCATAATAGTCATGTGTCTAGCAGGATGTGCAAGTACGCAGTCTAAAGTATATGTGCAACCACATAAGCGTGACTTGACTAGAGACTCTTATTACACAGTAAAAAAAGGCGATACCTTGTACTCGATTGGTTTCAGGTCAGGGCATGGATATAAGCGCCTTGCAGCATGGAATAAAATTCCTCCACCCTATAATGTTTATCAGGGACAGAAACTGAAATTATTTCGCGAAATCAAGTATAAAAAAACTCAAAATAAGAAGAAAATAAATAAAAAAACATCAACTATTTCAACAAATAAGGAAAAGGTGTTAAGGTTATACTGGCAGTGGCCGGTGCAGGGTAAGTTGCTGAGAGATTTTTCTACAACGGGTAATAAAGGTCTTGATATTGCTGGCTATGTTGGTAAGAAAATTAGAGCCGCTGAATCAGGTATTGTAGTCTACAGCGGAAGTGGTTTGGTTGGGTATGGTAAGTTATTAATTATTAAGCATAATTATTTGTATTTAAGTGCTTATGGGCATAATCGTCGCTTACTGGTGAAGGAAGGGTATAAAGTAACAAAAGGACAAGTAATAGCAGAGATGGGAGTCGGAGTAGATGCTAAACCCGCTTTACATTTTGAGATTAGAAAAAATGGTAAATCTGTTAACCCCATAAATTATTTGCCTAAATAAGCTACGGTGGTGAAGCCGAAAATAACATGAAAAAGTAGGAGTTAATAATGACGGAAAAATTATTGAATACTGCAGATAATAATATGTCTGAAAATTTAGATATCTATGATGCCGATGTCATTGCAGAGGCTGCTAATGATCTGGTGGCGGATGATGGGTCATTTGTAGATGCAACATTAGAGATACAAGAGAAAAAAGACCATAACTTTGATGCAACTAAATTTTATCTTAATGAATTGAGTGGTTCGACCTTATTAACGGCAGAGCAAGAAAAATTCTACGGGATAAAGGTCCTGCAGGGCGATCAACAAGCTCGTCAGATTATGATTGAAAGCAACTTGCGTCTAGTGGTGAAAGTTGCGCGCCGATATCTAAACCGGGGCTTACCTTTGCTGGATTTGATTGAAGAAGGAAATCTGGGGTTAATTCGCGCAGTTGAAAAATTTGATCCTGAATTGGGTTTTCGTTTCTCTACTTATGCTACCTGGTGGATACGGCAAGCTATTGAGCGCGCAGTGATGAATCAATCACGTACCATTAGGTTGCCTATTCATGTGCTTAAGGAAATGAGTGTATTTTTAAAAGCTCAGCGCCATTTATTACAGACATTGGAGACAGAGCCAAGTGCTGAAGATATTGCGGACTATTTAGAAAAGCCGGTTAAGCTAGTGGCAAAAATGCTTAAGTTAAATGAACGTGTCACTTCAATGGATGCCCCTAGTCCTTTTGATTCAGAGAGAACGTTGGTTGATTCTATTGCAGATGATGAGTCAGTCACTTCACTTGATCAGATTCATAATGAGGGAATTAAAGATAATATTAATACCTGGTTGTCGAAGTTACCCAAAAAACAAGCTGAAGTTATTTGTCCTCGTTATGGCTTATGTGGCTATGAGAATGCTACGCTTGAGATGGTTGCCTGTGAATTAGGCGTCACACGTGAACGGGTTCGTCAAATACAAATGGATGGTTTAAAAAAACTAAAAGAGATTATTGAAGTTGATGGTTGCTCGCTGGAATCAATTTTACAGTAATTTATTGAATTGCATGTTTGATTTTTAGCAGCTACGCTCTTTTACGCTCCTGTGAGTGCATTTATTTTCCAATATAGAACATACTGCGATTTGATGTGGCTACAGTATTTAGGACGGAAAAAGCTGAACGTTCAACTCACCTATCTAGGAAGTCTTATATTTCAATTAATGTAGGCGTTTTTAGCATTATTTTTTTGTACATTAAAGCGTAGAAAGCCAGTAGCTGAATAGGGCGCTTAGTCGAATAATATTGCCGTCATTGCCGTAGTTTTTATTTGTTTTTTTTATTGAAAGTATTTAACAATTTATTTAACTGGCTCTGTGATGTAGAATGCCTGCCTACATTTTTTTTAATACATGGATATTAAATGCATCAAGTAAACCAATAAGTTTGATCAATGGCAGGCCGATCAGTGCATTTGGATCATCTCCTTCAATACGTTCAAGCAAGGCAATGCCCAGACCTTCAGATTTAAAACTACCAGCGCAATCATAAGGTTGTTCAATGTCTATGTAATTTTTTATCTGTTGATAGTTAAGTTTTTTAAAATACACAGTACAGCTATCAAGATCGATTTTAATCTCATTAGTTGCACTATTAAGTATGCAAATACTGGTGTAAAAAGTTACTTTAGAGCCAGAAGAGAGTTGTAATTGTTCGATTGCGTTATGCTGGTTTCCTGGTTTTTGAAGCTGCGTTTGATCTAGCATGGCAACTTGATCTGAAGCAATAATCAGATGCTCGGGGTAATCGGAGGCAAGAGCCCGGGCTTTTTCTTCTGCGAGGCGTAAAGCCAGTTGTCCTGGATTTTCATTTTTTTTTGAAGATTCATTAATTCCAGAATCGGCACAGATAAAATTTAAGTGTAATTTTTCTAGCAACCTTTTTCGGTATATAGAGCTAGATGCCAGGACTAGGTTATTGGTTTGCATCAGAATTAAATTGACAGAAAGTATCGATACCGGCTATTATTGCACGTTTATGTCAGATCAATTACCCGAATTTATAGATCCCGTTGTCTTTGCTGAACGGCAGAGTCACTTACAGGGGCGTTTAGGCTTACAGCGATTAAATCGTCTTGGCGATATTCTTTTTGATAAAAATGGTGAGCTGAAAGTAGATTTGCAGTTTTATAAAGAAGGTAAAGTTCCTGTTATAGAAGGGCGTATAGAAGGACATATAACTCTAATTTGTCAAAGTTGTATGGAAGCACTGGAGTGGCCGGTAGCCAAATCGGTAAAAATAGGTATGGTGCAAACAATCGAGCAGGCTGATCGTCTGGTTGATGGGTTTGAACCACTTATGGTTACTGACGAAAAGATGTCGTTACCAGAGCTTATTGAGGATGAAGTGCTTATTTCTTTGCCAGACTATCCCAGGCACGCGCATAAATGTTTACAATATGAGCCCGCTGTAAAGCTTGCTGAGCCCAACAAAATTAAACAAGAATCTGATAACCCTTTTTCTGTTTTAGCTAAACTAAAAATTACTGGAGACCAATAATGGCCGTACAAAAAAGCAAAGTAACTCGTTCAAGACGTGGTCAGCGTCGTTCGCATGACTCATTGACCGCGAAAACATTATCACAGGATCCTACGACAGGTGAAACGCATTTGCGTCATCATGTTACGCCTGATGGTTATTTTAAAGGTCGTCAAATCGTTGTAACTGAAGAAGACTAAGAAATTATAATTAGTGCATTTGCTTGTGCAACAGTTAGTTTCATCAATATAGAAAGCCGGACTTGATGTCCGGCTTTTTTTATAACAGTGACTGGAGTTTTCTTTAGGTGAGTTTAATAATTTCGATAGATGCAATGGGCGGTGATCATGGCCCCGATTCAACCGTTCCTGCCTCTCTGGGGTGTTTGCGCGAGAATCCGAATTTGCAACTTATATTGGTCGGGGATGAGCAGGTTCTTGTTCCCTTACTTGAACAGGCTTTGATAGAGTTTAAAGGGCGTTTGTCCATTCAGCATGCATCGCAGTGTGTTGCTATGGATGAATCTCCGTCCAAGGCACTCAGAAATAAGAAAGATTCATCTATGCGTGTGGCGATTAATCTGGTGCGTGATGGTCAGGCGGATGCCTGTGTCAGTGCGGGAAATACAGGTGCACTGATGGCGACTGCAAAATTTGTTTTAAAAATGATCCCGGGAATAGATAGGCCAGCTATTATATCCTCTATGCCATCAATTTTCGGGCATACGCATGTGCTTGATTTAGGTGCAAATGTAGACAGTCCAGCCGAAAGTTTGTTCCAATTTGCAGTAATGGGGGCGGAAGTTGTTAAAGCACTGGAAAATATCAGTGACCCTAAAGTGGGTTTGCTGAATATTGGTGAAGAAGCAACTAAAGGTAATGAGCAAGTCAAAGCAGCTGCGAAATTGTTAGAAAATTCTGGTCTTAACTATATTGGATATGTAGAAGGTAACTCTCTTAACGCAGGAGATGAAAAAGTTGATTTAATTGTTTGCGATGGCTTTGTTGGAAATGTCGCTTTAAAATCAATTGAAGGTGCAGCGAAAATGATTACTTCTGTTTTAAAGGAATCATTTGGCAAAAATCTATTGACCAAAGTCGCAGCATTGATCTGTTATCCGGTATTAAAAACCATAAATAATCGTATTGATCCTAGATTACATAATGGCGCTAGTTTTCTGGGGCTGAAAGGCTTAGTAATAAAAAGTCATGGTGGTGCAGATGCATTGGCTTTTAAGACGGCGATTCATGTGGCCGAAGTTGAAGTAGAAAAAAATGTGATCCAAAAAATTAGCGAGCAAGTTGAGCGCGCTTTAAGCAGGAGAGAAAGCACATGACAGTTTATGCAAAAATAATTGGTACCGGTGGTTATTTACCTGCTGAAATAAAAACGAATGAGGATATCTCACGTACAGTCGATACCTCAGATAGCTGGATTTTTGAACGTACCGGAATCAAAAACCGACGTATTGCTGCCAAAGATGAGACCGCTTCGAGTATGGCGGAAATTGCTGCCAGACAAGCGATTACAATGGCAGATATCAATCCTAAAGACATCGATTTGATCATTGTTGCTACAGGAACACCAGATAATATTTACCCTAGTACAGGGTGTATGTTGCAGCATCGCCTGGGAATTAAAGAATGTGTTGCATTTGATATACAGGCAGCTTGTTCGGGCTCAATTTTTGGCCTGGATATGGCTAATCAATATATCAAGTCAGGTGCCGCTAAAATAGTTTTGGTCGTTGGAACGGAAATTTGTTCACGAATTGTTGACTGGACTGACCGGGGAACGTGCATTTTATTTGGTGATGGTGCGGGAGCTGTTTTGCTCCAGGCTAGTGATGAAGCGGGGCTTTTATCAACGCATATTCATTCGGATGGCCGCTTTGAGAATTTATTAAACTGCCCGAACCCACAGGCTTTAGGCAAAGCTGATACGGCTAGCTATATTACGATGAAAGGTAATGAGGTGTTTAAAGTCGCGGTGAATACTCTGGGACGTATTGTAGATGAAACGCTGGCTGCTAATAATATGCAGAAAGAACAAATAGACTGGTTGGTGCCTCATCAAGCGAACAGCCGCATTATTGCAGCCACGGCAAAAAAGTTAAAAATGTCCATGGATCATGTGGTATTGACATTAGAAGAGCAAGGAAATACGTCTTCAGCCTCAGTTTTACTGGCTTTTAATGAAGCGGTTAGAGATGGCCGTATTCAACGCGGCCATGTGGTTTTATTAGAAGCATTTGGTGCGGGCTTTACCTGGGGTTCTGCACTAATCAAATATTAGTAGGTTTTATATGGATACACAAAATAATCAACTTGCCTTTGTTTTTCCAGGGCAAGGTTCACAATCGGTCGGCATGATGACCGAAATGTCTGAAACATATCCGGATATTAAAGACACGTTCGCACAGGCGTCCGAAGTATTAGGCCTGGATTTATGGGCTATGGTGACGGACGGTCCTGCCGAAGAGCTGAATCAAACACAGCATACCCAGCCAGCTATGCTGGCGGCTGGTGTGGCTTTATGGAAAGTCTGGAGTGCTCAGTCTGATATACGTCCTGCTTATATGGCTGGACACAGCCTGGGTGAATATACAGCGCTGGTTTGTTCAGGGGCCTTAAATTTTGCTGATGCAATTGCTTTAGTTGCGGCTAGAGGGCGCTTTATGCAAGAAGCGGTTCCCGCAGGTGTGGGGGCGATGGCTGCAGTCTTGGGGCTGGCTGATGAGCAAGTTATTCAGGTCTGTGCCGATGCAGCACAAAGTGAAGTTTGTTCGGCAGTTAATTTCAATTCACCTGGTCAAGTGGTGATTGCAGGGAACAGTGCGGCGATTGATAGAGCGATGCAGGCTGCAAAAGACGCGGGTGCTAAACGCGCGCTCAAATTACCGGTTAGTGTGCCATCACATTGTGCATTGATGCAGCCGGCAGCGGATAAGTTATATATAAAAATGCTGGATATTGATTTTGCTGGGCCTGATGTTACTTTATTGCATAATGTCGATGTCAGTGAACATAAAGATGCTGAAGGAATTCGTCAGGCATTGAAGCAGCAACTATTTATGCCCGTGCGCTGGGTGGATACAGTTAATTCTATGATAGAGCAGGGTGTGACAACTCTTGTGGAAATGGGGCCTGGTAAAGTGTTAATGGGCTTAAATAAACGTATCAACAAAGCGGCTGATCATTTTACCGTCTATAATCCTGATACCTTAAATTTATTATTGGAGCGATATTCTAATGACTAAAAAAGTCGCATTAGTAACGGGTGCGAGCCGTGGAATTGGCCGTGCAATTGCAGAAAAATTAGTGGCAGATGGCTTTTTTGTTATCGGTACTGCAACCTCGGATAGCGGAGCGGAGGCAATTTCTGCTTATCTAGCTGAGAGTGGCAAAGGCATGAAACTGAATGTTTCTGACGCGGGTTCAATTGCTGAAGTTATCAAAAGCATTGTGGATGAATATGGTACTCCGGCAGTATTAGTCAATAATGCTGGAATTACCCGGGATAATTTATTGATGCGTATGAAAGATGATGAGTGGGACGATATTATCAACACTAATCTGACCTCTGTTTTTAGAATGAGTAAAGCTGTGCTAAGAGGAATGATGAAAGCAAAATCTGGGCGCATCATTAATATTTCCTCAGTGGTTGGTGCAACCGGAAATGCAGGTCAAGCAAATTATGCTGCAGCAAAAGCAGGTATGGTAGGTTTTGCCAAGTCAATGGCGAAAGAAGTCGGCTCTCGGGGCATTACCGTTAATACCGTGGCGCCAGGGTTTATCGATACTGATATGACTCGCGAACTGTCAGATGAACTTAAACAGGCCTTATTGGCAGGAATTCCTTTGGCTCGCCTTGGGGATGCCAAAGAAATAGCGTATGCTGTTGCATTTTTAGCATCAGAGGGTGCCGCCTATATTACTGGTGAAACCTTGCATGTGAATGGCGGTATGTTTATGGCGTAAAATTATGCCATTTAGCTAATTTTCAAGTATAATTATGCGGCTTATAGAAATTACGTATAAGTCGAATCAGATTAATAATAATAGTGATGTTGTATCTTTAAATCCAGCATCCATTAAGGAATAATAATATGAGTAGCATTGAAGAACGTGTAAAAAAGATTGTCGCTGAGCAACTAGGTGTTAAAGAAGATATTGCTAATGATGCATCATTTGTAGATGATCTAGGCGCAGATTCACTTGATACAGTAGAACTAGTTATGGCTTTAGAAGAAGAATTCGAATGTGAAATTCCTGATGATGACGCTGAAAAGATTACAACTGTACAACAAGCTATAGATTACGTAAACGCTAACGGCTAATATCTTGGCTTGTTAGGATTTAATGGGTAATTTAAAATTACCCATTAATGCCTATTCTTATTTTTTCTCTTTATTTCAGGTATTTTTCATTGAGTAAACGTCGTGTTGTTATTACAGGGCTAGGCGCAATCACGCCTCTTGCTAACACTGTTTCTGAAACATGGGATGGTATTATTAACGGAAAAAGCGGAATTAGTTCGATAGATTCCTTTGATATATCGCCTTTTGCTACAACCTTTGGTGGTGTAATCAGAAATTTCGATATCAGTGAATATATCCCTGGTAAAGATGCAAGACGTATGGACGGCTTTATTCATTACGGAATTGCTGCTGGCTGCCAAGCTATCGAAGACTCGGGGATAGAAGTAACAGAAGAAAATGCCGAAAGAATCGGTGTCGCAATTGGTTCGGGTATCGGTGGAATAACAGGGATTGAAGAATGCTATGCGACTTATGATAAAAGTGGTCCGCGGCGTATTTCACCTTTTTTTGTTCCGGGAAATATAATCAATATGATTTCCGGTAACTTATCCATCAAATATGGTTTGAAAGGTCCAAATTTTGCGATTGTTACAGCCTGTAGCACCGGTACTCATAATATTGGTGATGCTGCACGGTTGATAAAATATGGTGATGCAGACGTTATGGTTGCCGGTGGCGCAGAACGTTGTACAACTTCACCGACTGCGATGGGTGGTTTTGCCTCAGCTAAAGCGCTCTCACGTCGAAATGATGATCCACAAGCGGCAAGTCGCCCATGGGACAGAGACCGGGATGGATTCGTTTTAAGTGATGGTGCCGGTGTGGTTGTTCTGGAAGAGCTGGAACATGCCAAAGCACGTGGTGCTAAAATTTATGCCGAAGTGGTTGGCTATGGTATGAGTGGTGATGCCTATCATATGACTACGCCGTCAGTAGGTGGCGATGGTGCAGCGCGTTGTATGAAAAATGCCTTGCGTGATGCAGGTTTAAATAACACCGATGTTGATTATATTAATGCTCATGGTACTTCAACACCTGCGGGTGATTTGAGTGAAACTCAGGCAATGAAAGCTGCTCTAGGTGAGCATGCCTATAAGGTGGCTGTCAGTTCAACAAAATCAATGATTGGCCATTTATTAGGTGCTGCTGGTGGTATTGAAGCGGTATTAAGTGCTTTAAGTATTAAAAATCAGATTGCCCCCCCAACGATTAATCTTGAAAATCAAGATCCTATGTGTGATTTAGATTACGTACCGAATACGGCACGTGAAATGACAATTGATGTAGCCATTTCTAACTCATTTGGTTTTGGTGGTACTAACGGTACATTAGTATTTAAACGTTACGAATAGTTAAGCAGTTTGCTGATGATCTTAATCAATGGCAAACTCAAAAAAACGCTTGAAATAACAGATCGTGGCTTGCATTATGGCGATGGTCTGTTTGAAACCATAGAAGTTATTCACGGCCAATGTGTCTTTTTAAGGCAACATCTTGCGCGATTAAAAACTGGCTGCCAGAGACTGAAAATCCCCTATCCAGATGAAACTCTTCTGCTGGATGAAATTACATGCGCTAGTAAAACCAGTGAGCAAGGCGTTATTAAATTAATATTGACACGTGGCTCAGGCGGGCGTGGGTATCGCCAGCCAGACGAGTTAAACCCTAGCCGAATCATTGCTTTATACCCTTATCCAGATTATCCTGAAAACTTCAAAACTCAAGGCATACAGACGTTTTTTTGTAACACCCGTTTAGGACTTAATCCTCTACTTGCAGGAATAAAACATAATAATCGTCTGGAACAAGTATTAGCCCGTTCGGAATGGCAGGATGAATTCCAGGAAGGACTGATGCTTAATCTGAATGAGCATGTTATAGAAGGGACCATGAGCAATTTATTTGTTATAAAAGAGCAAATAGTCTATACGCCTGCAATTACCGTATCGGGAATAAAAGGAGTTATGCGCCAGATTATTTTAAATATAGCCAGACAAAATCAGCTACCCGTGCGAGAAACCTTGTTAACAATGGATTTTGTACTGCAGGCTGATGAATTATTTGTCAGTAATTCAATCATCGGAATCTGGCCGATTAAATCATTGGCAAATAAATCCTACCCAGTTGGTTTATGGACGCAAAAATTAATAGCTTTTCTAGCCGAATATAAAGCGAGAGATATAACTAGTGATATTACGTAGTCTCGCGATCTTATTGCTTTGTTTATGTGTTGCTTTAACCTGGGCATGGCAGAATTATCAGATGTTTATCGCTAGGTCCATCGTGCCGGAAGAGCCTGTGATCATAGAGATAGAGAAGGGCAGCTCATTTCGTAGTATCATTCAGCAGCTCGATATTCAGATAGGTTTTCAGCAGCCTGATATTGATAAACTCTGGTTTAAGGTGCTGGCCCGTCAGCAAGGCTTAAGTAATCAGCTAAAAGCAGGTGAATATCAACTGTCTGTGGGCATGACACCGAATGAATTCCTGATTTTACTCAGTAGTGGAAAAACACTGCAGCACAGTATTACTTTTCCAGAGGGCTGGGCTTTTAAACAAATACGTCAGGCTCTGATAGCAGATAAAAACCTCAAGTTGACATTAACCGGGATAAGTGATGCTGAGATCCTGCAAAAAATAGGCAGCGATTATACGCAGCCCGAAGGGTTATTTTTCCCCGACACCTATGTTTTTACAAAGCATACAACTGATTTAGTTATTTTGCAGCAAGCCTATCAAAAAATGCAGCAGGTATTAAGCGAGCAATGGGCAAGTAAAGCAGAACGTTTGCCTCTAAAAACTGCTTATGAAGCTTTGATACTGGCATCTATAGTGGAAAAGGAAACCGCAGTACCTCCTGAGCGGCCAGCTATTGCAGGTGTTTTTATCCGCAGGCTTAAAAAAGGAATGCGTTTGCAAACTGATCCCACCGTAATTTATGGCATGGGAGAAAGTTATCAAGGTAATATCAGCAAAAAAGATCTACAGACACTTACTCCTTATAATACTTACAAAATTAAAGGCTTGCCACCAACACCAATAGCCATGCCTGGTACGGAGGCAATTAATGCGGTATTGCATCCCGCTGAAGGCAATAGTCTTTATTTTGTGGCTAATGGAGATGGAAGTCATATTTTTTCGGCAACATTATTAGAACATAATAGGGCAGTGAATACATTTCAGAGGAAGCAACAATAATGGCGGGACGATTTATTACCTTGGAAGGCATTGAAGGTGTTGGTAAAACAAGCAATATCGCCTATGTTCAATGCTTGCTGAAGGATAAGAGTATTCCTGTCTTGCTGACTCGCGAGCCTGGCGGCACAGCCTTAGCCGAAAATATTCGACAATTATTACTGGATAAAGAACAGGAATCAATTACTGAACAAACAGAATTACTGATGATGTTTGCCGCACGTGCACAGCATATCAAGCATGTAATTAACCCCGCGCTAGAGCAGGGGATCTGGGTAATATGCGATCGTTTTACCGATGCCACTTATGCGTATCAAGGTGGGGGCAGGAATATGGCTTTATCAGCCATTCAATGGTTAGAGAGCTTTGTTCAGGCTGATTTACGCCCTGATTTAACCTTATTGCTGGATGCACCTGTTCATCTGGGTATGCAGAGAGTCGTGCAGCGCGGTAAACTGGATCGCTTTGAATCAGAGAAAGTGGCTTTTTTTGAAAAAGTAAGACAAGCCTATTTAACGATTGCCAAGCAGCAGCCTGAACGGGTAAAAATAATTGATGCCACGCAAAGCCTGGGAAATGTGCAATATCAAATTAGCAATATTCTAAGTCCGTTCATCCATGAATGATATCACTTACCCCTGGCAGCAGCCTTATTGGCAGCATTTAGTTGCCTATGTTGAACAGCAGCGCATTCCGCAAGCACTGTTGATTAACGGTGTTAGTGGCTTGGGAAAATACCATATGGCATTGCAATTTGCGCAATATTTAATCTGTATAGATAAGCAAGAAAAGAGTTTTTGCGGGCGTTGTGTAAGCTGTAAATTGTTTACTGCTAATACTCATCCGGATTTTACTTTATTACAGCCTGAAGAGCCTGGCAAGGCAATTGGGGTGGATTTAATCAGGCAGTTGTTGGGCAAGATGGTATTAAAGCCTCAGTATAGTGGCTATCGTGTGGTCATTATTACACCCGCAGAACTCATGAATATAAACTCAGCTAATGCCTTTCTTAAATGTCTGGAAGAGCCGCCAGAACGCACAGTCTTTCTGTTGCTAACCGAGCACAGACAGACCCTGCCTGCGACTATTATCAGTCGCTGTCAAAAATTATTAATACCAGCTCCTGATTCTGACAGTGCTGTAGTTTGGCTGCAAGAGCAAGGTATTAATAAACAGCAGAAATTGTTGTTGCGTTTGGCACAAGGTGCACCAATTAAGGCTCTGGCCTATGCGCAGGCTAATATTCTTGAGCAGCGTGACAGCTGTTTTGAAGAATGGCAAAAAATCTTACTAGCTCAGAGCTGTCCGGTTCAGTTAGCAGAAAAATGGCAAAAACTTCCCGCTACTCAGTTATTACAATGGCTTGTTAGCTGGACAGAAGATATAGTCAAATGCCATTTTCAAGTAGATAAAAGTCTGTTACTTAATGATGATTTAGAAAAACACTTGCGTACCTTGGCAAAGCGATTAGACTTAAATAAACTATTTGATTTTTATAACTTATTATTAACAGATACCTATAGAATAAAAAAGCAACTTAATAAGCAGCTATTATTTGAAGAGCTGCTTATTACCTGGTCTCAAGCAACAGTAAATAAATAACATGGCAGAATCATCCGCACGGCAAGGGATCTTATCTCTGGCCATTAAAGAAAAACATGCACTTTATACCGCATATATGCCATTTGTTAAAAATGGAGGCTTATTTATTCCAACAAATCGTGCTTATAAAATGGGTCAGGAAGTCTTTATGTTGCTTAATTTAATGGATGAGATAGAGCGTTTGCCTATAGCAGGCAAAGTAATATGGCTGACTCCGGCAGGAGCACAAGGTTATCGAACAGCAGGAATTGGTGTGCAGTTTAGTGACCAGGACGGAGGCATCGCGCGAAATAAAATTGAAACCTATCTCGCTGGTTCATTAGAGTCTGAGCGATCTACACATACTATGTAGAAGTGATGTACTTTTCGGCTACCAAGTTAAGACGGGACATCACAGTAGGGTACGCAACGCGTACCTTTCGATGGGCTAAGGTATGCGATGCATACCCTACATATAGTGTCCCGCCTTAAATGTATAGCCTACTTTTCTATTCTGTACGAAAAGTGTCAACAGAGGCCTGTTAAGAAATTTTATTGGAATATTCTGATAAAAAAGCCTTCACGGTACTGATGTCAATATACCGTGATGGCTAGGAGGGCAGGTTTTTAAGCTAATAATCCACCACATAGGCTTGTAAATTTCCCTGGCTTATTATTTGACTTCAATATTCTTGCACTTGCTTTTTTCGCATTTGGGTATGATTACTTTTAATATTCCATCATTGAAGCTTGCTGAAACATTTTCATTATCAACGCTATCCGGTAATGCCACTGTGCGCTGAAATTCTCCGCGAGATATTTCCCGACGAAAATATTTACCTTCCTCCTTTTTTTCCTCTTTTTCAGTTTTGTGACTCGCTTTAATCGTCAGCAGCTGATTATGAATCGAAATATCCAAGTCTTCCTTCTTAACCCCCGGCAACGCAGCCTGAACCTCGATTTCTTTATCGTGATCAATAATGTCTACTTTTGGAAAGCTTTTTTCAAATGCTACCATAGGCGCATTCCAATCCACTGAGCTCGGCCATCTGCGGGTTAGAAAGGTATCAAAAAAATCATCAAATTCATCAAATGAAAACAATCCGCCTGCTGATGACTGCGGCATTACGTCTGTATTTTTTTTTGTTACTTCTTTTTTTTCACTCATATCGTTTTCCAGTTTTTTAGATAAATCAAATGCTCATATCCATAATAGTTGAAATATGAGTTTGGTAGATTTTTACATTTAACAACTGACTTTTAGGTCAGAGGTAATTCTTCCTCAGAATCAAACCAGTCAGAAAGACTGTACTGCTTTGATAAATTTTGTTTTTTAATTTTAAAAAGAAAGTCTTTAGGCGATTTTTCCGCATAAAAATCATCAGAATGGTGATGATAAAATTTTCTTTGTACAGATGAATCAATTTTTATTTTAGCGGTCATAGCCAGACTCCAAAAATTTTGCAATGCTGTTTTAAAGTAACTGCTTAGTCTATTTATCTATCCGGGAATTAATATCAGGATGATTAATTAACCTTGGACTGGCTTAATAACGCATTGATTTCATTATAGTCAATGCTATTAATATCCTCATCGATAATATGTCGTGCTAGCAGCCTTATTTTTTTCCAGTTCGCAGCATTATTAACAAAATCAAATGCTTGACTAAGCAGCTCAGCTAATAAGTTATCTTGCTCATTTTTGCCGCTGGAATAGCATTCTAAATATTCATTAATTAAAGTCAGATCCGAAGAACCTCCATAATTTTGTAAGGCACTTGCAGTGATCAGGTTTTTATTGAAAACCTCATCATCACTGATAGCTACATGTTTTGCTTCGGCCAATGGACCAATCAGTAAGTTCACCATATCTGCGATAAAGGCGGTTAAAAATGATCCAATATCTCTGCATTTGTTTTTGTCTACGTTTTCTATAAAACAATCCAATGATTCAGGCACATGTTTAATCAAGCGCCCACCTTCAATTTCAGCGCTGTAATTTTCACCTGTCAGTAAACTCAGATATGTATCAGCTGCCGAGTTTTGCGCGGAACCATGAATGTTAATTCGAAAAAATATCGGCGGAAGCCGTTTAAGTTCACTATTAACGAGAATGGCAATAGCATGCCCTGCTTCATGATAAGCAATGCGTTTTTTATGTGCCTCAATGTGCACTGGATTTGTTAATGCAAGTGATTTATTCCGTTTCATATTATTTATCCCCGTTGGTAGCCGTGGAATATCTACCTTTAATTACGGCTGATTGAATAGATATTCTAAGCCTGTTGATACTGAAGACAATGTCTGCGTTAGATGTTGGCGGTCTATTATAGCTGCGCTATACTTGTTTGTAGTTAATTGAAGACAATTACTTACGAAATTACCAATACTTAATGCATACATAGATATATGTTATTCATGTATTGGAAGAAAAATAGCTAACATCTACAATAATCAGCTTAGAAATCGGTAAAAGTTTTGTTGATTTACTTCTTGCTCCGCTTCATACCAGTCGGATAATTCATCACCCTCTACAAAGTTTCGTTGTTCGGCTTTGGAATAGGCACATTTAGCAACCATAGCATAATAATCTTCGTCAGAAAGATACTCGTTAGCTATGTTAAGCTCTGACTTTAGATTTTTTTCTTTTATGTTAACATTCATTTTTATTACCTTAAAAAAATACGGTAATTCCACTATATGTGAAAAATATACACAATACTATCCGTATGATTACCTAGGTAAAATTATTTATATTGCATTCATCGCTTGAATATACGCATAGGAATATGCTAATTTCGTTATATTAAAATTAACTAGTTACTGTAATAAGATGTATAGATAGACTGAATTTATCGGTAACTACTCAGCGTATTTGAATAGACGAATGAAATTATAAAGCAAATTCAGGCAACTTTCCCTCAAACACAAGTGTCATTGCCTGAGTAGCACTGACACCTTGTTTACGGCAAGTTGATAAATACC
>Ga0208648_1001557_pt1 | contig 18181 bp, 9 predicted proteins | sample AntAceMetag02UKL_FD_184772 | JGI IMG/M metagenome (GOLD analysis project Ga0208648, IMG submission 184772) | Saline lake microbial communities from Ace Lake, Antarctica - Antarctic Ace Lake Metagenome 02UKL (SPAdes) (version 2) | ecosystem: Environmental > Aquatic > Non-marine Saline and Alkaline...
AAGCAACCCGGCTGCATCGGATCCGGGCTGCATCCTAAATTTTGCTTTCACTCTTTATTTAAGGTACTTGAACACATTCGTACCCGGTGGCAGAACAATAGTCGTATTTTCGTCAACAGCTTTCTTGTACATTTCAAGGGATCTGGAGAATTCATAGAAAGAAGGATCCCGATTGAAAGCTTTAGCATAAATCGAAATTGCATCGGCTTCGGCATCACCCCGCAATATCTTGGCTTCTTTGTAGGCATTCGCCAGAATGACTTTAATTGCCCTGTCAGCTTCTGCTCGTATTTTCAACGCTTCTTCTTCACCCTCGCTCCGGTAGAGGTTTGCAATCCGTGACCGCTCTGCTCTCATCCTTCGATAGATAGCTTCCTCATTCTCTTCCGGCAAATCAGTGCGTTTTATCCGTACATCAAGTATCTCGATTCCGAAGTCCTTCGCCTTAATATCTGCTCCTTTTGTGACTATAATCATAATTGAATCACGATTTACTCCTACTATTTCATCAAGAGTACTCTGTCCAAGCTCTTGAAGCAGGTCGGAATAAATTATATCGTCCAACCTGGCTTGAGCAGAACTTTCGGTTCGGACTGTCTGCCGGAAAAGCAGGGGATCAGTGATTCTCCACCTGGCATAAGAATCAACCACCATATTTTTTTTGTCCTCGGTTACAACGATGTTCGGTGGTGAATCATATATCAGCAGCCGCTTCTCAAATCTCTCTATTGTATTGAAAGGTGGAGGTAATTTAAAATGAATACCTGCATCTGTGACGGTACGAAGTGGTTTACCAAACTGGAGCACGATGACCTGGTCAGTCTCGTTGACCGTATAAATAATCAAGTTTATAGCGATAATAGCGACTATGGCTATTATTATATTGGTAAATGGCTTGCTCCTGTTCATCGTACACCTCCCTTGCTCCCTGACGAAGCAGCATTTCCAACAGGCACTCCAGCCCCGATAATATTGATCAAGTCGCCGCCTGATTGTGTTTTAAGGATATACTTATTTATACCGGGAAGAATATCTTCCATTGTTTCAAGCAGCATACGTATTCGAGTTACATTCGGCGATTTTTTGTATTGTGCAAGTTGAGCAAGGAAATTTGCGGCATCTCCCTCAGCCTCAGTTACTCGTTGAGCGGCATACCCTTCAGCCTGCAATACATTCTCCGCAGCTTCACCACGGGCCTTCGGAATCAGGTTATTTCTATAACCCTGTGCCTCATTGACTAACCGTGCTTTATCTTCTTTCGCAGATGCGACTTCACGGAAAGCATCAGCTACCTGGCGCGGCGGTTGAACATCCTGTAACTGAACCTGGACAACCGCTACACCACATTCATAACTATCGAGAATGTCTTGCAATAACACCTTGGATGTAGCCTGGATCATGCCCTTTCCAGTTGTCAGCACTTCGTCAATCGGGTGGATACCTACCACCTGTCGAATTACTGCTTCCGTAGCAAAATGAACAGTCATGGGTACGTTGCGGACGTGAAACAGGTATTTGACAGGATCGGCGATTTTGTATTGAATGATCAGGTCAATGTCCACCATGTTCAGTCCACCGGTGAGCATCAGGGACTCTTGTGGCACGTCGCGAGTTTGTGTCTTGGCATTATTTGGACCTCTACTGCGGAAGCCGATCTCGATTCGTTTGATCTCGGTAACTTTAGGCTTGTCCAATTGTTCGAAAGGCATGGGCAGCCTGTAATGGAGCCCCGAGGAAGTGATTCTACTCATCTTTCCAAATGTTCGGATCACACCCTTTTGATCAGGACCAACAATATATATTCCACTCAGCAGGTAAATTAGAGCTACAATACCGAGCAGTAACCACCACCCTCCGAACATCTTGCTCAAATCGGGCACTCGAAATGTTTCTCCACCTACTACTATGTCCTTATATGGTATTTTCATCAGCATAACCTCCGGTTAGTTAGATATTATCTCATCATATAAACGTACTGTACAAAATGCTTCCAGTCTTCATTAGTCTGGTCATAAACAAAAGCGTAATCTACAAACATCCTTGCTTCAAGAGAACGTAACCCTACACCTCCAGTGTACCACCTGCCCTCACCCTCTCCATTCTCCTCATCCCAGCGCACAAATCCTCCGCGGAGAGCCAATGAAGGATTAGAAGATAGTTCAAATCCAGTTCGGATCCGTTTTCCCGACTGTTTCAATTCATCCCATGAATCCGCAGTTGTTCCAATACTATAGGTGGCAACTCCCGCCTCATAGGCGAGTCCAAGATCAGTGCGTCTCTTCATTGTCTCGAAGCGGTTTCCACCGATAACAATATTCCTAAATACCATTCCATAGGTTGCACCGGTATTTGTCCGCGCCATAAAACCAAAATCAACCGGGAATCCACCTATCCACTCACCGTCCGGTGTTTTTTCCATCGCCCACTTGAAATTCAGGGCAGCAGGAGAATATGGAGAGAACTTGTAAGCAAATGGAATTCCGACCATAAAGTTCTGTCTTTCCCCATCAAATGTCGGTTGCTTCCAACCCTGCATAATCAATGATAGAGGATAACCGTAATCTGTCGAGCGGTTATACAGGTTTATCCACCAGCTCCGCGGGAATTCGTTAAATCGTACGGGCTGAATTCCGAATCCACCACTTAATACCTGATCAACCAAGCAAGCCGGATTGTGGTATATGTTTGTGGAACTTTGAGATAAAGCCGTAACGGCACCTGCCATTGCCGCGGCATCCGCTCCAACCGGATCAAAACCCGGAATTGGATCGGCATATATACTATTCATCATTGACAGCAGTATTACTGTCAAAAAAATCAGAGATTTCCTTATCAATTGCATCATCTGGAAACGTACGATTCTCTGCATGATCAGGCAAGAGAAAAGAAGTCGATTATGTCGGTTATCTAATCTGGCATAAATAACTTACAGGGATACACAGGATTAACAGGATTTTCTTTGCAACCTAACCACTTTACGACTTTGTACCTTTGCGTCTTTGCGGCTTAGCGCCTTTTCGTGAGAATTGTTTGCTCGTCAAGGAACTTATTCAACTTTCTCAATTCTGGCTGATATTTTGCACTATTTATTGTTCGAGACGCTCTTTGTAGCAAATTGTAACTTGCTCGAATTATTATAAACGCCTATTTTGCTGAATTCATTTACTAAAAACTAACGAGGATCAGATGAAACGTCTTCTACTGCTGCCTGCACTGTTGCTGACTGTCAATGCAATTTTTGCACAACCGCCACCTCCATTCTATCATACACTGGATGAGATTTACGAATATATTTTTGCACTTGAGAATGACTCCAATTCCGCAAGAATCCAGATTGATTCAATCGGGCATAGTCAAAAAGATAATCTGCCAATTTATGCGGTAAAGATTTCAGATGACGCCGGCACCGATTATGATCGTCCTGTGGTTGTTATTTTTGGCCCGGTTCATGCTGAAGAAATCACTGGAATAGAGGTAATTCTTGTGGCAATGGATCTTTATCTGAATGATGATCGTCCAGTGTACCGAAATGCAAGAGAGCAATTGGAAATCTATTTCATTCCAACGTGTAATCCCGAAGGTGTGACAGTAGTCTTCGGTGAAGGTCCCGATTGTGAGGAACTGGGGGCTGATCAATCATTTCGAAAGAATAAGCGGAATCATGAAGAGGATGGCATATTCCGTTACCTTGAAGGTTGGGGCAGGGATTCAGCGGGCGTTGATTTGAATCGTAATTTCGATATCAACTGGGCATTCGGTGACAGTCTCTATGGAACTTATAATAGAACTGAGTATTACGATTATTATCGAGGCGCTTATCCTTTCAGTGAGTCGGAAACACAGGCATTGCGTGACTTCTGTTATGAAGTCCGTCCAATGTTCAGCCTCACTTTTCATGACTCCAGGACCGGCAATTTCAGCCAAAAAGTGATGTATCCCTGGGCTTGGGACATAAATAATCCTCGCGAAAGCCCGGACTTTGATGTGATAGAAGACATCGGCCTTCGATTTGCCCGAACTTTTGTTGGTTGGGAAGGAGGATTTGAGCCAGGCGGTTCCGGTGGGAAAAACGGTAAGATGCATGACTGGATGTATGCTGCCGGTGGCTGGATTAACATGCAGACGGAATTACATGAAAATCAACCGAACGAACGTAATCTTGGACTATTGATCGATGATACTCTACCAAGCATAGAATACCTGATGAATAGAGCCCGCGCCGATCAATCAAATATTACAGGTCCGCGCGGACATTTAAAAGTCACTGTAAGAGATGCATCCAATAATCCTCTCGTTGCGGAAGTACTTATCCCGGAAAGACATGACGGTAACCTCCACCCTCGAATGACCGATCCGGTCTGGGGTGTTCACAGGCGACCTCTTTTACCCGGTCAATATAACGTCGTAACGCGCGCTTTCGGCTATGAAGCAGATACCAGCAGTATTGTTATGGGTGAAACAACTATTACTCCTCATTACGTTACTTTGCAACCGATGGAGAGTTATACGGCGAATATCAGCATTCGTAATGAACTCAATGAAGTCATTCCCGGAATGCTTACAATTGACTGGGGATGGTACAAGGACACAATCGAAACTGAAGACGGCTGGTACATGGAATCCGTGCCTGTTGGGGATTATACCGTTGAAGCCTGGGCTGAGGGATATATTCCCTATCGTTGGAGCTGGAATCATACTGAAACGGTCATTTTCAATCCTAAACTGGTTGAGATTGATGAATCATCAACTCAATGGCTGGACGATTTTGAGTCTGATACTCCTGATCGATGGAGTTCCGCTGCTGATACTATCTGGGGACGTAGTGGATCGGCCAATTCGTTTTATCGCGGTTTCGCGGCATTTGAAACCGTACCTGGAGGTTTCTACAGAAATAATGAAACATACGTCTTGACGCTCGATATCGACTTGACCGAAATTCCTGAGAACAGTGAAACAGTAACGCTTATGGGCTGGCGACAATATGAGATCGAACCTAATGGACTGGAAGGTTTGGTCGGTGACTCCTGCATCATTGAAAAAAGTATCGATGGCGGAGACTGGATTCAATTGGAAATAATCAGTGGTTTCAAGCACTGGCATCAATTCTTCTATGATCTTCGGGAACACCGCGAAGCATCCAACGTTCAGATTCGCTGGACGCTGAACACCGGTCCGGCAAAAGGAGATCGTGGTATGTTCCTCGATGACGTATCTCTCCAGGCTTCCACTTTCTGGGAAGACAAGGTTGCCGAATCCGTAGAACTACCCGGTAGATGGGCGTTGCATTCAGCATATCCCAATCCCTTCAACCCTGTTACTTCGATAAACTTTGAAGTCGCAGTCAGGTCGCAGGTGAGTTTGACAGTTTATGACATTCTCGGGCGTGAAATGCTGAAAGTGATCGACAATGAGATGCAGGTTGGCAAACACCGTGTAACTATTGACATGAGTGAATTTGCTTCCGGTTTGTATTTTGCACAAATGAAAGCGCCGGGATTCTCAAAGATACAGAAGATTGCGTTATTGAAATAATTATAAATCTATAATTTTGTTCTTTTATTGATTGGTTAATAATGAAATAGTAATATATTGGAATATTATCTAATGGGCGGGTCCCGCACCTGTCCATTAGATATCTAATAACATCTCATTTATTTAAGATATTCAAATTCTATTGAAAATATTTACTTTCGAGAGTAAGATGAGACGTTTATTACTGCTGTCAGCACTCTTATATTTTGTTAATCAATCATTTTCACAACCTCTACCTCCCTGCTATCACTCCCTACAGGAAATCTATGATTTTGTATTTGAACTTGAAGACAGTTCGGACTATCCCGAAAGGATCATGATTGATACTATTGGCTATAGTCAGGAAGATCAATTACCGATCTTATCCGTTAAGATTTCAGACAATGCCGGAACTGATTATGATCGACCGGTTGTTGTAATCTTCGGACCTGTCCATGCCGAAGAAGTTACTGGAACTGAAGTTATTCTTGCAGCCATGGATATACTGTTGAATGACCAGAGACAAATGTTCCGGAATATCCGGAACGAAATAGAGGCATATTTTATTCCGACTTGCAACCCTGAAGGTTTAACAGTGGTCTGGGGTGAAGGTTTGGATTGTGAAGAACAAGGTCCGGATGTTTCATACAGGAAGAACAAACGTATTCATGAAGATGATGGAATATTCCGCTATTATGTGGGTTGGGGTTGTGATTCCTCTGGTGTTGATTTAGACCGCAATTTTGATATTAACTGGGCACATGGTGACAGTATTTACTCCTCACGGGATGAGATCGAACCTTATAATTATTGCAGGGGTTCAGCTCCCTTCAGTGAATCTGAAACACAAGCGCTTAGGGATTTTTGTTACGAAGTTCAGCCTTTGTTGAGTACGACATATCATGACTCGAGAACCGGTTGGTGGGAAAGAAAAGTTATTTATCTCTGGTCATGGGGTATTAACGATCCAAGGGAAAGTCCTGATTATGATGTTATAGAAGACATCAGCACCAGATATGCTCAACAATTCGAGCCAGACTTCGAACCTGGCGGCTTCGGCACACGAAAAGGCAGAATGCATGATTGGATGTATGCAGCAGGTGGATGGATTAACATGGAAACAGTGCTTGAATATAATCAACCTGATCCTGCTAATCTTGCCCGAATGATTGAAGATGCTCTACCGGGAATCTGGTATCTGATGAACCGTGCATACGCTGATCAGAACAACATAACAGGAGCTTGCGGGCACCTGAAAACAAAGGTGATCAATCCCCAGGGAAATCCACTCGTCGCTGAAGTACTACTACCGGAACATCATGACGGATACCTCTTGCCACGTAAAACCGATCCTGTCTGGGGTGTCAACAGACGTCCACTTTTACCAGGACAACATATTGTCATCACACGCGCGTTCGGGTATGAATCTGATACGACTGAGGTCGTCATCGGAGAATCGACTATTACCCGCCACAATGTCACATTGCAGCCTGTTGCAAGCCACACGGTTAACATCAGTATCCGTGATGAAATGAATGAGGTCATTCCCGGATTTATAACAGTCGAATGGGACTGGCATAGGGATACAATCGAAACCGGAGATGGTTGGTTGATTGAATCATGGCCTGTAGGCGATTATATAGTCGAAGCATGGGCTGACGGGTATGTCCCCTATCGCTGGAGTTGGAATCATACTGAAACGGTCATATTCAATCCGAAACTGGTAGAAATTGATGGTATTACACAATGGTTGGACGATTTTGAGTTGGAAGAGATTCAGGATGGCTGGAGTTCTGAAGGAGATTTCGATTGGGGACGTAGTGGAGTAACAAATTCTTTCTATAATGGAATTGCAGCGCTTGAAAGCGCTCCGGGCGGATTTTACGGCAACGATAAAACATCTGCCCTGACGCTTGACATTGATATGACACAGCTTACCGAAGGCAGCGAGACAGTTACACTTATGGGCTGGCGACAATATGAGATCGAACCTAATGGACTGGAAGGTTTGGTCGGTGACTCCTGCATCATTGAAAAAAGTATCGATGGCGGAGACTGGATTCAATTGGAAATAATCAGTGGATTCAAGCACTGGCATCAATTTTTCTATGACCTGCGGGAACACCGTGATGCATCCAACGTTCAGATTCGCTGGACGCTGAACACCGGTCTGGCAAAAGGAGACCGTGGTATGTTCCTCGATGATGTCTCCCTCCAGGCTTCCACTTTCTGGGAAGACAAGGCTACCGAATCCGTAGAGTTACCTGGTAGATGGGCGTTGCATTCAGCGTATCCGAATCCGTTCAATCCTGTCACTTCGATAAATTTCGAAGTCGCAGTCAGGTCGCAGGTTAGTTTGACTGTCTATGACGTTCTCGGGCGTGAAATGCTGAAAGTGATCGACAACGAGATGCAGGTTGGTAAACACCGTGTGGCTATTGATATGAGCGAATTTTCTTCCGGTTTGTATTTCGTACAAATGAAAGCGCCGGGATTCTCAAAGATTCAGAAGATTGCGCTATTGAAATAAGGAGGTCTGTCCGATAGCGATTACAAAAGTATAATATTTGAATGAATTATAGAAACGCTTTCTTTCAATATGGGAAAGCGTTATTTTTTTCTGAATTTCAAGGATTATACTGGTTCTTGAAAATATTAAATCATGTTTATTTATAAAAATCTGGTTATTCATCTATTATTGATAAAGTAAAATTATCAGAAACTTAGAGTCGATCATCCAAAAAGAAAACAACAAACCGCAAAGAACACAAAGTATGCACTAAGATCACAAAGACATTCTCCGTGCTCTTTGCGAATTCTTTGAGTACTTTGTGGTTTTTCTTTTTAGAGCTACTGAACCAGACATCGTTCAAGTATATGTCATATATTAACGAGGCAAAACTTTCAAGAAATAGTATAACTATGACATTGAAAAGTGACAGAATACAGGGGATACTGAAAAGCCTTGGTCCCGGGCTTTTATGGGCGGGGGCTGCAATAGGTGTTTCTCACCTGGTACAATCTACCCGTGCCGGTGCAAATTATGGTTTTGCATTGGTCTGGGCGGTTTTATTAGCGAATCTGTTCAAGTACCCATTCTTCGAATACGGTCCACGTTATGCCGCAGCGACAGGCGAGAGTCTGCTCGAAGGATATCTACGGCTGGGTAAATGGGCAATGGGTGTCTATCTACTTCTCACATTTGGAGTAATGTTTACTATCCAGGCGGCGGTTACGATTGTAACAGCCGGTCTTGCCGCTCATCTTTTCGGAATTGAACTTACTCCGTTATTATGGAGTGGTATCTTATTGGTAATTTGTGCTTTAATATTAATGCTTGGTAGATATCCCCTGTTGGACAAACTGATGAAAGTGATTATCATAGTTCTAACTATCTCCACTATCACAGCAGTAATCCTCGCCATCTCACACGGGAGTTCAGTGAAGCCTGATTTCAAACCTCCGGTTGTCTGGAACCTGGCGGGGATCAGTTTCCTGGTGGCGTTGATGGGTTGGATGCCCTCAGCATTTGACATATCGGTCTGGCATTCAGTATGGACCCTGGAACGAAAAAAACAGACCGGGTATGCTCCGAAATTGAAGGAAGCGTTATTCGATTTCAACCTTGGCTATATCGGCACCGCTTTTCTCGCCTTGATATTTCTTACTCTTGGCGCATTAACCATATATGGCACCGGTGAAAAAATCGATCCCAGGGGAAGCGTATTTGCGAGTCAGTTGATTTCGATATATACCTCCAACCTTGGCGCCTGGAGCTACTGGGTAATCCTGATTGCCGCCTTTACCACCATGTTCAGTACAACCCTGACCGTTACCGATGCATTCCCACGCGTACTCAGAAGATCAACCGAACTGATTTTCCCGAAGCTGAAAGACAATGATACACGATGGATATATTTTACATGGATGATGATTGTATGCAGCGGATCGATGATTATCCTGGGTTTCCTGGCAAAGAGTATGAGAACCATGGTGGATATTGCCACCACCCTTTCATTTCTCACCGCACCGGTACTTGGCTATATCAACTTCAAGGTTATTACCAGTGATCAAGTACCACTTGAAGCACAACCTCCAACATGGCTGAGAGTCTTGAGTTGGGTGGGGCTGATATTTCTAACCGGGTTCAGTATTTTATTTATTATCTGGCGGTTTGGTTATTATAAATAGCATGACAGGAACAAACCGGAAATATACTCATTCTCGAAAATAATTTCGATGTAAATTGATCTTCCCCGAAGAGGGAAGGATATGAATAGCCGTGGGTTTTTACCCACGGTACGAAGTTGCCACCTGCTTCTGACCCTGAAAGGGTCGAACAACTATGTCAAACCCCTTCGGGGTTGATATTACTGCTGTTAATCACGTCCCACAGGTTTCACCTGTGGCTATTCATATCAATCTCCTTTGGAGATTCTTGTTGCCTATTTAGTAAATTGTATCAGATTAAATCTAACAAAGTCGATTCAAGATTATACACTCATATAGTCCAAAATGCGAAATTACATTCGGGAACCTGTATTAAACCTACAGGGATATACAGGATTTTTCCTCTACCTTTTTCCTCCCTCCATGACAAAATTTTTTAAACTGGATTGTCATGCAATTAACTGCTTCAATCAAGAAAAACAGACCCTGGGATAAATTTACTTTGTTCATTACTGCAAGATGTTGTATGTTTAATATATTATTTTACAATCAAGTTTCACCGGAGTTAATATGCAACGCTATACATACCCCATACTCGCAATAATCCTGCTTATAATCTGCGCAAATATTGTCCAGGCAACCCCATATATCGATCCATTGATTCTTCAACAACAGCTTGAAGAACGAATCAGGACACAACCACCTGGACCAAACCGGCTTGAACGCGCTCCTGGTGAATTGGACGAATATGATTATTATTATGAATGGGAGCAGGTGCTTGACTGGCTTCCGGATATGCAGGTCGCGCAGCAGGGAGTTAATTTCGGCGGGATGCGCGAGGGTGAACAGCAGATGAACATCATCCAGACAGATAATACCCAGGAAGCTTTACGTGACTGGTGTCGTTACGGTATCTTGACAGGTGATACCACCACCTATCGGGAAAATATAGCTGATGCGTGGGAATACTGTCTTGAATGGCCGGCATGGGAGGAAGAAGGCGGAGGAAATCCGAATTATTACCGTGTCCATAACGCCGGATGGGGTTGTGTTGCGACGATGGAATATGTTCGTACTTACGGCGACAGTACCTTTCTCTGGTACGGTGATGAATGCGCCGATTACCTGGATACCTATCGTCTCAATGTTAATGGAGGCGGGACCAATCCACTCTCTGCCGGTTCGGGTGCGGGAATGCTTTACCATTATGGCGTATGGCGCAATAATCAAGACTGGATTGATGCAGCACAGGAAATCGCAGAAGACGTTCGTGACTGGATTGAAGCCAATCCTGACAGGTTGAACAACTATGAAAATTGGGCGATGTGCGGCGGAACCGCCATGTGGGGTGTTGTAACCGCACTTTACCTCGATGATCCGGAAGCAGGTGCGGAGTGGATTCCGGAGATGGCTGAAGAGATGGACACATACGCCGGGACAGGAAACTGGAACAACTCCTGGACCATCTGGTATGGTCATGCCTGGAATGCGATTCATCGTGTCCTGGGTGATGAAGAAAGTCTCATGAACGTCATAGAATGCGCTGACAATCTCCTCGAGCAGGATGATATTGACGACGATGGCGGAGTACCGGCAACCGAAGATCAATATCTAAATGACCAGGCATGGACCAGCGCGTATATATGCTGGTACGCCCTCGAACTCCTTATCGATGTTGATACCGATGTTCGACCTCAAAGCCTTATCAGTCCTACTGAAGATGATACCATTTACATAGGTTTTCCGGTTGAATTGACTGTAGCGGTTTTCAACTTCGGACCCGACACCCTGACTGACGTTTCTGTAAACCTGACCATCGATGATTATGAAGCTGAAGAAACAATTGACCTGAATCCCTTCACAACTGATTCCATTACCTTTGAACAGACCTGGACTCCAACCGAAGGCGGAGAAAATATCGCTTTGATAACTGTTTTTCATGAAGATGATATGGTGCATGAGAATGATACGTTGTCGGATACAATTACTGTCGAGCATGGTCTGCTTGTACTCGGTCGTGTGTTTGGTTCGAATGACCTGGCAGGCAAACCGGCTCGGATTGATTTCGTAGTATCACCCAGAAGCGAGGAGCGCGAAGTCCTTTTTACCGCTCAAAGCAACCCTGATACCGGCTTGTTTTCACAATTGGTTGAAGAAGGCACATACACACTGGAAATATCTCCTTTGATTGCCCCTTATGCCTTCCAGGTTATTGATAGCATTGAAGTATCGCTGGATAATTTACCCTTTATAGATATTGCCCTGGATTCCGCCGACATCCTGTATGTCAGCCAGCAACCTGACGGGATTTATGACCATTATTTTCTTTATCCTCTCCTTGACATGGCTCGCCCGGTATATCCTGTTAGAACGGGCGAACAAGACTATCCGGTCGATTCACTTGAACAGTTCCAAACAATCATCTGGTCAACCGGCGATCTTAATGATAGTCTTTTCATGAGCGCAGACAGGAATCCGGTGTATGGATATCTTGAAAACGGTGGATCGTTTTTGCTGACCGGACAGGGACTCCAGGACAGGTGGGGTGGAAATTTCTCCATGATTACTAGATTCGGAGCTGCCGATGGGGAACTTGGAGTTGAATCCCGTACCCTGATCGGTAACCGGGATATTGCAATTATTCCTGAAGATACGCTGTCAATCGAGGGTTCAAACGGTGCAAACAATCAAGATGCACCCGATGAAATCACTCCTACTGACAATGCTGTTCCTGTCGTGTTTTATGATAACAGCGAAATGGCTGCGGCTGTCGCTTTCGAGCACCCTGATGATGGATACAGAACTGTTTATTGCGCTTTTGGTGTGGAAGCAATTCCCCTTGAATCAGAGGTTGATGATCTGATCGACCGTGCCGGATTTCTCGAGAACGTTATGCTCTGGCTGAATTTTGAAGAAAATGAACTTATCGATCATACCGGTGAGTCAATACCGGCTATCTACAGTCTTGCTGCTTATCCGAACCCCTTTAATTCTACTTTGCGGCTTTCACTCGATTTACCGGTAAAGAGCCCGGTACAGATCAAGATTTATGACCTGCTTGGTCAACGGGTTATGTCATGGAATCCGGGTATCCTGACAACAGGTACTCATCCATTTACCTGGCAGGCGGAAAATATGCCCAGCGGGATGTATTTCGTCATGATCGAGGCTGATAATTATAAATTAACCAGGAAAATAATCCTGGTTAAATGAGTAAAGGCAGTGACAGGCACAGTCCGGATTGCACTGAAACAAGTGAATCCGATACCCTGATTTCCATAGGATCAGCCTATCTATTTATAACAATTTTTCTTCCGAATGTGTGTCCTTATTTTAGTAATACCATTTTTCGGGTTTGATTATGGTTTGATGCTTTCATATTAACAAAGTAAATTCCTGAGGCGACGGGGATTCCTTTGTTATTTACACCTTGCCATATTATTTTATGATTACCGGCGGTCACCTTGCGATTTACCAATTCTGCAACTTCCTGACCTAATAAGTTATAAATTATAATCTTTACCTCTGTCTGCTTTGGTAAAGCGAAAGGAATAAAGACAGTCTGATTAAACGGATTAGGATATGAATGTTTTAGATTAAATTCACGTGGTATTTCCTGAATTTCGGTTCGATCTCCATATATTTCATTTAATTGACTCATGTGTTTATGAATTTCATTTTCATGATAAATAATTGCAGTTTGACGAGACAATTCTTCATTTGCACCTGATAAAAATCGTCTTCCTTCATTGTTTAATCTTTCGAGACGTGTCGCGGCAATATAGATTTCTTCCCGCTGGATAAGCGCTCTGAGCGAATCGAAAGAATTATTGCAGTCTTCAGCAATATCGAGTAATTCATCGGTTGCATCATCAAATTGATTATCAGCGCAAAGATATGTAACAACAAGTTTTTTCCGCGCCAATATTGAGTGACGCGCTGTCATTGTATATGGAACTCGTCTGAGCGCAATAACAACATCTTCGGCGGAATTTCCTTGAAGCATATATAAAACAGCCCACAACCTCTGTGCGTCAGGCGCAACGTGATGATTCGGATACGAATCTATTAAACCTGATACTGTTCTAATTGCATCTCTCACATTACCGCTATCAGCTAACTCATACGCTCTCGTTAATAAGCCTTCAGGGGTAATTTCATATACGTCAAACATCTTCTTTATATAAAAATCGTCATCATCGCGCAATGAATCCGCAACTGGAGTATGAACAATCAAACCATTATTCGGAGTGTAGAATCGATTGTCGGGAGTTGTTTCATTCCCCCAAAAAACATCACCGAGACTCAACGGTTGAGCAGGATAACCGTCATAACCAACGAGATAGGTGCTATCATTGACATCATCAAACAATTCATTTGGTTGGTTATGGATTATCGGAGTAATCGAACTTGTTACATCAGCAAACAATTCAAATTGCTGCGGAGTTTGAGTGATACCAGCTGTTATTCCATTTTCTGATATCTGTGTATTATCCAGATATATCGAGGAGTTCACTAAATCGATACCGGAATTATTGTTTCGATCAATGCTGCATTCTTTAAAACTTATTCCGGTTGCGGAACTAAGGTTTATACCGGAATAAGTATTGGTTTCATCTTTTCCATTATACATATACCAATTATTCGAGATCGTTGAATTAAGGTTATTGTATTCAAGAATTTTCAACCCATTCCAACCACAGTTTTGTACCCTGTTATTGCTCATATCCATCGAGGTTACCGGTCGGTTAAAACCAAAGATATCAATTCCACATTTATCGATATTTTCTATTCTACAATTTGTGATGACTATCTCAGTACACTGATTGTATATGGGACCATATACCGAATTTACAACTGTACAAGTATCAAATGTGACATTCCCACCGACATATGCCTGCCAATCACGGGCTGCAATCAGGCTGTAATAGCAATTATCAAAAGTAAAATTTTGAATATCGGCATCTCGTCCCATAAAGAAACCCTGGTAAGCTTCTTCAATGAAAACATGGTCAAAAAGAGTATCGGGATCAGCAGCAGATGCCCAGTAATATATACCATCCCAATATTTGTCTAATGAATCAGGAATTGCGGCTGAGCGAAGGCTTGCATCTTCACTTGGATTCAACCGAAAGATAATTGGTTCTTCAGGTGTACCGTTCATTCTCAGTTTTGCTTCTTTAAATATCTGGAGTTTATGGTAACCGTTCACGTCTATCAAGGTTCCTTTTTCAATTATTAACATGGAAGTGGGATCTTCAACATTAATACCCCAATCCATCACGATCCGGCTATTCATATAATCATAACCCCAAACCTCTACAGAGCCGCCTGTTATATCCGTCCGTACAGTATCAACCATATAGAATTCAGTGCTGTCCTGCTGCCAGGTAAAAGTATCAGCGCCTGCTTCAAACTTGATCAGTTTCGCTTCACCGGGACCGAGCGCGATTGAGTCAACATGATAAAATCCACCCTGCTCAGGTTGAATTGGATATTCCCAATGTTTGAGTAATTCGTAATTCTCGAATACATCATATACATTGTAATATTTACCATATTCGCAATCCGTTGAATCAAAATAAAATCCAAGATCGAATGTATCTGCATCCGCAGGTTCTACTCGATCACCATTCATTTTGTTACATCTTGAATTCACTACAAGGTAATACTCAGCGCCTGGTTCAGAGGGATCAAGAAAAAGTCCTGCAAACGCATTGCTATACGTATTAGGTTCATAAAAATATTCCTCATCACCTTCTATATTAGCAATTCTAAAGTAACCATTAAGAAGTGTGTCGGAAAATATTTCACGGGGTGAATAAAAATTCAACTGATCTAAAATACTCCCGTCCCCTGCACCCGTTGATACACCGTTAATTGCCCACACCCACTCAAGCTCTGTAATCTTGGGGAGTCTTGTTCTTAAACTATCATATAACTCAGCAATTTCTCCATAAGGTTCACTGTCCCAATTGACATCAATCGTGTCTGGATACGACGAATCTAATGGTCTTCTGAAATCATCACACTCATCTTCACCTGGATCTTCACATATATAATCGATCATTCCATGGCGAACTCCTAATTGTGAACCATCCTCACCACTTGAACTGTAAAAATCTGTATATTCGCCTTGGAATTTAACATGACCAGCTCCATCTTTAAATCCAAACGGTGTACTATCCTGTGATACAAAATTACCGGTGTAGGAAAAAAATTGAATTCCTTTTGCTCCTGTTGCCAGCCCCAGGTAAGCATTCATTTTCATCTCTCGTTTTGTTGGTCTCCGGTGATATGGTTGAAAGCTTACATTAGACGTATCCGGTCCGTGCGGCCTATATGATCGATGAGCCGGTATGCATTCCACCCAGAAAGGTCTGGGGCCTCCTTTATTCTGAAAATCTTCATCATCAAAATTGTCGGCATAATCATAAACCCAGTCAGAACCAATCCTCATCGTTCGAAATCTATCCCATAATAGCTGTTGATAATTAAAACCTTTATATCCTTTCCACATGTCATGACCTATATCGATCCAGACGCTATCTCCCATGAGGTTATAATAAAAATTAACAAAGATATTCCAACCGGCTCCCTCTTCGTCATAAATAAAAGGTCTTCGCACAGGATATAAACCCATTGAATCCGGATCGTCATCATAGGTATCATGATTATGTTTAGCCATATCCCAGTAACCACCGCTTAAAACAACTGGAGTGAGGAGGTCTCGCGAACGAATTTTATCCAACGTAAAATCAAGATATTCTACCCAATTCGCATCATCAGTGGAATCATGACCGTCACGAGCAAATTCTGTGGACATTTCATAAGCAGCAAAACCTGGCATACCTGGCTGATAATTCGAATGAAGATTCTTAATAGTAGCTGTTGTACGATCATATACTGAATCCTGTAACGACTGATATGTCCTGAAACTATCTGTGGCAATCCAATCACCAAGACGGGGCAGCGCATTATCATAATCTCCCCAGGCAAGAGTATCCCTGTAAGGTGAAGATAAAACTGTATTTGCAACAATAATTCCCAGTTTATGTGAGTTAAAGTCTTGAATATGGGTATATTCATTGGCGACATTGCTCATCATAAATGTAGCTTTTGTTCCCTTTAATCGCAGATATTCATCCGACAGGGTTTCAAGGGAATCCTCAGTCTCTACTGCATATGTCCATTGCGACTGCTTCCAGACTGTCCAGAAACCAAGGTGAATATCATCGTAATCATATGCCTGGGATTCGGTAAAACAACAAATAATACAAATAGCAGCAAACAAAAATCTTGTGAAAAGTTTAGCAGGCTTAAGCGCATTCGACTTCATGATTTACTCCCAAAATAGTGGATTATTTATTCAATAAGACGATCTTCTTTGTTTTCCAGCCAATATCCTCTCTGCCTATACGTACAAAATAAAGTCCAGATGATAAACCACTGGTATCCAGGTTTGTTATTACCGGGGTTTCGGTTTTTGTTGAGGGTATTACTTTTTGATTAACCTTTTGTCCCAATATATTATAGACTTGCAGATAGCCACCGCCTGACGGAAGCCTGACCCTGATATTGATCTCTTTAGCCGCAGGATTGGGCCAGACTCGTTCGAAGCTCCACTGTGGAGGTGGAGGAGTAATAACTGTTCCCGGTACGATACCATCCGGCAGAATTTTACCCGCAAATACAGCATTACTGGTGATTGCCAGAAGTACATAAGAACCATCTGACAAGAGAAGAATTTTCTTGTGATATATAAAATAATCTCGAGCATTAAGGGTTATAACACGAATCCCAGAATAACTCCAGTTTATCGATCCGCTAGAAGAAATACTTTGCACATAAGCGTGAGCAAGATTAATCAAACCGCTATCAGCATATTCATAGATTTCAAATGAAGCGATAATATTGCGTGTATTATGATCCCAGATAATTTTACCGCCTGGATATTCGGAGATATTATCAGATTGGAAAATTAGTAATTTCCCATCAGTACCCCAAGGTAGATTTCCTGATTGATTGATCTTAATAACAGCATTTTGTGAGTTTCCACCGTCAAACCACCTTGCTACATAAACCGATCCGGTGTCATCAACAACCGGTTCGGACATGTTAGCACCCGAGTAGGATCTATTGTCAGTGTAGAAAAATGGAAGCGGACCGAGTTTGACCTGTCCGTCAACGTCCAGGATCAGAACATGATAATAATTACCACTCGGTAAGCAGGTGATGCAAATATTATTGTTAATTGTATTAGTAATTGCATGCAGCGTCGTCCAACTGCTTTGGTAACGAGGCATATTAATGTGTGATGACCACAATTCTATTCCGTGCTTATAGATTAATCCGCATAATATCGTATCTTCCAGAGCGTAATGACCAAGAACGACCACACCTTCCGGATGATAGGATAGTTTCGCCCAAGGTCCAACATCTGTGGAAACTTCATTATCAAACTGAGGAACGCCGGTTGCTGATAACATTTGTACGCCTA
>Ga0208648_1001559_pt1 | contig 18174 bp, 10 predicted proteins | sample AntAceMetag02UKL_FD_184772 | JGI IMG/M metagenome (GOLD analysis project Ga0208648, IMG submission 184772) | Saline lake microbial communities from Ace Lake, Antarctica - Antarctic Ace Lake Metagenome 02UKL (SPAdes) (version 2) | ecosystem: Environmental > Aquatic > Non-marine Saline and...
CCTATCCATAAAAAGACAATCAATCTGGATTCAATCAAAAAATCTGCAAAATTTTTAAAAAAATTCTTGGGTTTTGACCGTATTTGACAAAATCGTCTGTTATCATAAGCGCATATCAGGAATCAGACATTCGTTAAAAGGCCAGTTTCCATTGACTTTTTGAGGAGTTAAGCGTAAACAGTATTCAGTAGTATTCGCGAACCAAATTTCTTCTTTCAACCCCGATATGGAAAGAACATTTAAAAAATGGTTTCTGAGCATCCAAAACCCCGTTACTCTAATCAAATGGAGCGCGGGGTTTTTTGTTCTTCCGGTACCCAAGAAAATAACACTTTTTTTGATAGATCTGAATTTTATAAATTTATGGACCAGAGGCCCATCAGAGGCCCAGAACCATGCCGGACGTATATCGGCCGAGATGGCAATAGGATTATGTCTACTACTTAAGGAGCTGTCGAGCCATTATGAAAATCACCTTCGACCCTGCTTTTGATCAAGGTTGCTGGCCCGGTCCGTTATCTGACCGCCATGCTGTTTCAGGTGAACTCTGGCTTGGTCCTTCCGGTATGCTGGGCGTTCTGGAAACCATGACCGGTTTGAGTGGCCCTTCTATCCCGCCAGCGCTAAGAGCCGCGGAACTGGTTCCCTATGTTCGTAGCATCTCAGGCTTCTGGAGCCGTTCAGCACAGGTGGACCCCTTCGGAACAGCTAAAAGAGTTTTACAATGGCGCGATTTACTCTGGATGTATGGGTGGCGCTCCCAGCCGATCAGCACACGGCTCGGTGAGCTTGCGGAGGTTACCGCAAAAGCGTCTCCCGGTTTTCCTGACCGCCTCTTGATGGTGACCCAATCCCTACTGGGTGCGAATAATGCAGTTCAAGACCTGATCCCCCTGGAGCCATTAAATCGTCTGACCCCTGTCTGGCAGACGGTTCTGCAATCGCTTCAAAAAACAGGTACAAAAATCATCGAGAAGAAGCTGGAACCCGTTCCATCCGGTGGGGATCTGGCCTCGTGTGGAAAAGCCGCATTCAATCCTAAAGGAGACGGTTCTCTTCAGCTGCTGAGGCCAGCTACCTGCGGCGCGGCCGCCCACGAAGTCGCAGCCTGGCTCTCTACGCTTAAAGATCCGAACAAGACGGTCATCATCGGTCCTGAAAGCATTCTGGATCAGGCACTTTATCGTTTCGACCTGCCCACCACAGGTGCCGGCATTCCGGTGTACGAAAATACCCTGATGCAAATCCTTCCCCTGACCCTTTCCATGGCCTGGGACCCGCCGGACCCCCAGAGAGCACTGGAACTGCTGATATTACCCATCAGTCCCGTTCCCAGAGGAATTGCTCGCAGGCTGTCCCGTGCGTTGCAGGAATACCCTGCTGTCGGCTCTGATGCCTGGAATTCAGCTCTCAAAGACGGCCTTGACGCCATTGAAGACAGGAGCGCCCGCAACCGACTCAAAAAAAGGATCAACACCATTTTTGCCGCAAGTTTCGAGGGCAGCCAATATCCAGTGGCCGAGATTAAAGCCCGTATCGACCTTCTCCGGTCGTGGGGCAAAGGAAGAATGCCACAAAGTGAACCCGCGTATCAATGGCAGGCCCTGATTGCCCAACTGGAAAACTGCCGGCGGATTGTTGAGCTTTCCGGCCTGTCCCATTTTACCGCACCTCAGATTCGCCGGATGCTCTATGACATCACCGAAGAGAGCGGGACTACTCCCCTTTATGAGGCCCAGGCGGGTCTGGCAACGGTTGGCGCACCGGAATGTATAGCAGGAAAGGCCGAACATGTGATCTGGTGGTCATTCAGTCGAGATACCGCCCCGAACATTACTTCTGATCTGTTTACCGAACGGGAGCATGCGGATCTCGAAAAAGAAGGGGTTTTGCTCCCACGCCCTGGAAATGAGGCCATTTGGGCTGCTGAACGGTGGCAGCGCCCGCTCATGTTTACCACCGGAAATCTAGTGCTGGTTTGCGCCCGACAAAGTCCTGATGGTGGAGAGCAATACCCCCATCCCATGTGGGATGAACTGGCCGGAAGGGTCAAAGACAGCGCAGGGCTAAAAGAACTGGAACGTGATGTTCTTGTTTCCCAGAGTAAACGTACCAGGAAGAACCGTGATTCAAAAGCCTTTCCCGAACCCGTATTAAACTGGAACGTGAACCCGTATTTAATTATCAAAAGGCCAAAGGAATCCCCCAACAGTCTGGCCAGCCTCATTTCCTGTCCGTTTAAATGGGTGGTCCATTATCTGGGAAATGTCTGGGGCAGAGTTACGGCCACTCTGGATTCGCCCGAGAAGTTGGAGGGCTGGCTCATTCATGAAATCTTGACCCGCGTCATGCTCAAGAATATCAAAACGCCCGAGGCCGCGGCCAAGCAGGCTGTTTCAATTTTTGACAGGGAAGGCCCCAGATTGGCGGCCCACCTGTTTCAGCCCGGCTTTGATGACTTGAGGGCGGAGGTAAGACAGGCTGCCCGGACTGCAGCACGAGAGCTCTTTCGCATGCTTAAGGCAGGAAAATTCACTGTGCGTTCGGTTGAGGAGACCTATGCCATCAGAGTACGTTCCATGGGAATAGAGATTGAAGGCCGGCCGGATCTTGTACTGAAGAGCCCTGATGCAGTCATTGATTTCAAGCGGGGCGGCGTCAATTTTCGACGCGATGAGCTGGCCGGCGGTACCAGCCTCCAATTGGCCGTCTATGGTCACCTGGTCCGGGGAAAGGAAACAGCCCCCTTTCCACCTGTGGCCTATCTGATGTTGAAGGCAGGCGATGCGATTACGGTTGACCCCGAAGCATTCCCGGATGCACATGTCATTGACGGCCCTTCGCCAAAAGAGACCTGGAACGCCGTCAAGGAATCGTTCAAGCAGATATGGGAAGAATTGCAGGATGGAAATGTGAATGCCTGCGGAAATGATCCTGACGGCCCGCAAAAAAGCGAACTGTCGGATGGCCTGATTTTCCTGCAGCCATGTGCATTTTGTGATCTTCCCATACTTTGCGGCCAGGCCTTCAGCAGTTAGACATAAGAGGTATCATGACAAACATCCACATTATCACGGCCAGTGCCGGCAGCGGCAAGACCTATCGTTTGTCCACACTCCTTCATGAAAAAATTGCTTCCAAGGAGGTTAGGCCGGAGGCCGTCATAGCCACCACCTTTACGAAAAAGGCTGCCGCAGAGCTCCAGGAACGTGTGCGACAGCGGCTTATTGGAGAGGGACTTACGGGAGAGGCCAATCGTCTGGCAGCCGCACGAATGGGGACGATCAATGCGATCTGCAGCAGACTGGTAACGGATTTTGCTTTTGAGGAGGGTCTTTTTCCGGAAACAGTTGTTCTGGACGAAGCAGCCGCCAGGCGTGAACTGAAACGCGCCATGTCTTCGGCCATCACTGGTGCCATTTCAAGCCGGATGGCTGATCTCAAAAGCCGTCTTGAGGCTTTCGATTGGATTGATGCCGTAGATTCACTCATCAAAATCGCCCGCTATAACGGTCTGAACGACGAGATGCTGGAAGAATCAAAAAAGAAAAGTATCCAAGGCATACTGGGACTGCTCGGTAAACCTGTGGGACCCAAGCGAAATCCCGACAAGGAACTTGAGACGGCTCTCTCGGATTTTATCAGCAACGTGGATATGCAGGAGGACACAACCGCAGGGACCGCCAAAGCTGTGCAAAAAGCAACGGCTTCGCTGAATATGCTTCGGCAGGGAAGAGCCATGAGCTGGAGCGACTGGTTGAGGCTGAACCGTCTGAAAGTGGGCAAAAAGTCTGAAGAACATGTGGGAAAGCTGAACCAGGTTGCGGCACTCCACGACAATCACCCAAACTTAAGAAATGATCTGGGCGAGGCGGTCGCACTCGTGTTCGATACCGCCATCAATACCTTGAAAGCCTACCAGGAGCATAAACGGCTCTGGGGGGTCATGGACTTCTCCGACCAGGAGGTCCTTGCGTTAGCGCTTCTGAACGAAGGGGATGTGCAGGTGCGCTTGAAAGACAGTATCGATCTCCTCCTCGTGGATGAATTCCAGGATACCAGCCCGATTCAGTTGGCCATCCTTCTGAGGCTGGCCTCGTTGAGCAAACAGACGGTCTGGGTCGGTGACCAGAAACAGTCAATCTACGGCTTCCGGGGGACAGATCCGGCCTTGATGGATGCCTGTATCGAACACATCTTTCAGGATCGTTCCCCTGAAACCCTGGGCAAGTCGTGGCGGAGCCGCCCGCCCCTGGTACACGTCACTTCAGCGGTTTTTGCCCGCGCCTTTAAGACCCACGGTATCCCCGATGAAAGGGTGAGGTTAGAGCCTGCCGTAAAATCGGACAACCCCGAGCTCGGTCCCTTCATCGAATGGTGGGAACTGGATGCGAAAAACCAGGACCAGGACGTATCAGCGATTGCCGGAGGCGTCCGCGCCATGCTTCGGAACACAAAGGCCAGAATCAGGGACCCGGAAACAGGGAAAATCAGACGGATGAAGGCAGGTGATATAGGCATTCTAAGCCGGACCAACAAGTTTTGTACAAAGATCGCCGAAGCGCTTGAGAGCCTAAACATCCGGGCAGTACTGCCCAGGACGGGACTTCTGAGCACACCGGAAGCAATGACCGTGATAGCAGGTCTTCACTTGTGGGTCGATCCCGGAGACACCCTTGCCGCGGCCAAACTGGCCCGAATCATCCATTATCCGGAAAAACCCGACCAGTGGCTACGGGAACTGCTTGAAAAACCGGGAGCGGAGGCGTTTGGCTCACTGCCGGAAGCAGCAGACATTGTGAAGGCCGCCCGGGATAATCCTGACAGCGGTGTTCACCAGGCGCTGGATGCCGTTTACAGGATCACCCATATTCGCGAACTGTGCCTTTCCTGGGGAGATGCCCCCTTCAGACTGGCCAATCTGGATGCCCTGATGGCCCACTCCATGAATTACATCGACTTCTCGGCTGCCGAGGGGATTGGATGTACACCTGCCGGATTGATCGCCCATCTCAATGAACTGGCTGACGACGAAGAAGATACCCAGGCCCTTGTGGCAGGTGACGATGCGGTCACTGTGGTTACCTTGCACAGCGCTAAGGGCCTTGAATGGCCTGTCACGATCCTGAGCCAGATTGGAAAAAGATTTGAGCCGAACCCCCTTGGGGTAAAGGTCATGCAACACTGGAAACAATTCAACATGGAAGATCCCCTTGCGGACCGTTGGCTCCGCTACTGGTTATTCCCCTATCATCCAAATAACAAGGGTACGCTTTTCAACGACAGAATGAACCAGCATGCTTCAATGGCGGAGATTGTGCGTCAGCACGAGAGGCAGGAGCTTAGGGTCTTGTATGTGGGCTGGACCCGTGCAAGGGACCGTTTGATCCTGGCAGGGCGGAAAAAGGAATTTTCCGGGGGCATTCTGGGATTCCTGACAGATGAAAAGGACAACTGGCTTCTTTCAGAACCAAAGGGGGGTAAGGCCACATGGGCGGGCAGAAAGATCCCGGTTGAAACCCGCAATCTGGCGCCGGTTGATCCTGAAACCAGGTCCGTTTCGCCGGGCAAGGACTATCCGCTGATAGAGAACAGCCAAACCCATCCACCCGCCAGATTGACACCCTCATCCATGGAAGAACAGGGAGAGGTGGCCCAGATCGAACAAATCGGTCAGCGGATACCTATTTCCGGCAACCCGGATATGGATGTGGTGGGTAATGCCTTTCACACCTTTTTTGCTGCCGATCGCCCTGAGTTTGACAATCCGCATCGCCTCGATCTAGCAACCGGCATCATCAAGCGCTGGAACATTAACAGAGTCATTGATCCATCCCATCTCCTCCAGTCCGCGGACAACCTGAACGCCTGGGCCAGCCGGAAATACCCCCAAGCCGTCTGGCACAGGGAATGGCCCCTGAGCCGGCGTCTGCCGGAGGGTACCATTGTTTCAGGGTTTTCCGACCTGACACTTGAGGCCGGAGACCGCTTTGGGGTTATCGATCACAAAACCTTTGCCGGCAATAAGAAAGAGGCTGCAAGAAAGGCTACTGAATTTTACGGCCAGCTCAAGGCCTATCGCGACATATTGCGAAACCAGTATGAGCAGGCTTCCATTTTGTGTTATATCCACTATCCAATCATTGGCGTGATCGTTGAAATTGATGTAGCGTCCTGATTGTCTCTTGTTGATTTTTCTCTGTTTGTAACCTGCTTTGAGTTGCTGTTAGGCATATCAGTTATTTGCAACACAAAACTGAATGTGGTAGAATACATTATATTAAGGAGATAGACCGATTTAGGGCAAAATGCCCCCTGTCAAGGGCAGACCGCAGTCTTCTCTTGTCAGCATATTAAACCACTCGACAACCCAACTTTTTCAGTCAAGCACTGGATAAAATGAGGTGAGCACCATGGGATTAGCATTAGTAAAGGAACCTGTTCCAATTGAGACTGATTTGGATGGTACCGCACGGTTAAGTGGATCGCGCGTAACCCTTGATTCCGTTGTTGCCGCGTTCAATACGGGCGCTACTGCTGAAGAAATCGTATGCCAGTATCCAACATTACAATTGCCTGATGTATATGCCGTAATCACATATTATTTAAGACAACAGAAAGATGTCGACACCTATTTGCTTGAGAGGCGGAAGGTATCGAACAGGGTTCGACAACACAACCAGGCTCGCTTCGGAATGATTGGAGTGCGTGAACGTTTATTGGCTCGTCAGGAGAAGACGAAAAAGGCAAAAGATGCTTAAGCTTGCTTCTGACGAAAATCTCAATAACAACATTGTGCGCGGTTTGCTTCGGAAGAGACCTGATTTGGATATTGTGCGTATCCAGGATGCTGGCCTCATAGGTGCGGATGATCCAACAGTTCTTGAGTGGACAGCAGGGGAAAATCGTGTTCTGCTCACACATGACGTGGCTACCATGACTCGATACGCTTATGAGCGTCTGGAAGCGGGTCTTGCCATGCCGGGAGTATTTGAAGTAGATCCTTTTGCACCAATGGGTCAGGTTATTGAAGATATTCTGTTGTTAGCTGAATTCAGTTTTGAAGGGGAGTGGGAAGGCCAGATTGGTTACATACCGTTGAAATGAATAAATCGTTTCCTCGATTTTTTTTGTCATCTTTTTTCGCTTTGTTGAATCAGGGTACAGGAAAGGAGAAGACGTATATTCTGCTTGCGGCGAGACAGATGCAGGGCGCTACCTGATAGTATTTTTTATCCTTAGAGACGGTAACGCCGCACTCGTAGTGAGTGCGCCGGATATGGACAAAAAGGAGCTTAACCGGAATTTGATCTTAACCACTCAATCTCACCCCATGCGGGACTCAACCACTTAACGCACGCTGTATTTCAAGGATTTGCTCAAAAACCTTCGCGCCTTTGCGTGAGCCCTTTTCTGTTTTGGTTTATCCGGGTTAGGGGACAGATTGGAGGAATTCGAAAGATATGGACTGTCACGTTTTAAGACTTCTCCACGTGGATTTTAATCCATTTCGTTTGCGGGCTTGGTACCGTAAGTCAAAACAAGAGCGGAGGTTGAAGGAGATTATTGCTGCCATCCTGTTTGCAGCATTGCTCCTTTTGTTAACATAGGCTGGAAAGGCTTTTATTCTGGCAGCAGGGAAAAGATAAAGGCGGCACCGAGAGGGTTACTCTATTATTGTGCGGCAAGGTAATTAGGCCAGGCCTCAAAAACAGACAGACATTGTGTTGAAGAAAAGAATTGGCGGCTTAGTGAATGTTCGTTATTTAATTTATGCTCGTCCCTTGTGCCCGCACAGTCAAAATGTAATCCTTGATAAGAGTTGGTGTTTTTACAGAAATCCCAGACACTTAAAAGGCCAAATTCGCTCACGTTTAACTATGAAAAAGGAATACAGGATGAAAGAATGGCTAAACAGTGAACTAGAAAAAGTTGAAAAAACCTATCTCATCAAAGCTGTGAACATGACAGGGCCTTATCAACGAGAGCTGGGGTTGAAGAAAGAATACGATGGCCGTCAGCTTTTGGAGCTTCTTCAGAACGCCGATGATGAGGCTGAAAACGCAAGAAACCCGGCCATGTTGATGAGGCTGGAGAAAAATAGACTGATAGTCGCCAACAATGGTAAACCGTTTTCGAAAGGTGGCATCCGGTCGCTCATTGACTCAGACAACAGCCCAAAAATAATGAGCTGCAGAAAAATTGGGTACAAAGGTCTGGGCTTCAGGGCAGTTCTGAACTGGAGCGATTCGATATGGATAAAGAGCGGAGGCTTCTCTTTGGAGTTCTCCAGGATAAAAGCAGTCGGTTTTTTCAAGGATTTGCTCAAAAAGAAACCTGAGTTAGGAAAAGAGATACAGGAGCAGTTTGGCGAGAGATACAAGTATGAGGAGGTTTGCCCTATAGCGACTCTTTCAGTGCCAGTTTGGAAGGAATCGTGGGAAATCGACACGTCTCAATATGACACTTATGTTGTGATTAACTTCGATTCGAAAGAGATACTAAAAGACATACAGGAACAGATTAATAGCCTGGGAATGGAGGTGGCGATCTTCCTCAACAACCTGAAAAAGATAGTGATTCAGAGCCCTGAAAGGATTGAGACTATCGAGAGAATTACTTGCAGATCCGGTGACTTTGAGGAAATAGGAATTCTTGATAAAGATGGAAGTATCCTTGTCTCGAAAAAGTGGATGATTTTCTCCAGAAGCGGTGAACTGTCGGAGGAGTTGAAGGATAAGAGAAAGGCAGAGCAATATGAGTTTGACCTTAGGATAGCCGTCAGCGAGAACATGGATGACGACGTCAATAGACTTTTTTCGTATTTCAAAACAGATGTCAAATTCCCATTCCCGGCAATTGTTCACGGCACTTTCGAACTCCACGATAGCAGGAATAATCTGGTCAAGACCCCCACGAACAAGTTTCTCCTGAAAGAGCTGGGGTATCTGATGATTGATACCGCAAGGAAACTGACTCAAGCAGACGGAGATGTAAGCTGGAACGCAATGAAACTGCTTACAAGAAGAGGTGAATTCGACCCCAAGATTGAGGAAATGGGATTCTATGAGCACATGCTGGATGCAATGAAAACCCAGAAGCTCATTCCGGTTTTGTCAAAAAAGTACCTGTCCGCACAGGACGGCCCCTTATTTTACGATGTGCCTTTTGCTGATGTTCTGAAGCGGGCTTCAGAGATATTTTCCAATCTGGCCTTATACACCGATGATGAAGGAGTTAAGTCGCTCCTCGAAGAACTCGGGATAGAAACTTATGAGAAAAATCTGTTTATCAAAAAGATAAACAAAGCTTCTGATAGGCTCTTAATACAAGAGAGAGCTAATCTGATTTTACTTGTAGCCAAGAACTACTCTGCCTACTTCAAAGGGATTAAACCTGAAGACATGCCTAATTTGCTCATAGACGAGCAAGGGAACGTAATACCCTCTAAAACCAGGGCTTCGCTGCCTCCAGAAAGAGCCAAATTCACACTTCCGGGTAACATCGCAATAACTTTCATTTCAAGCGGTTTATCTAGAATTCTCAGGACAACGGACGGTATGAAGAGGGCTAGTGAATTAGCATCTAAGCTCAACTGCTTCAATGTCGATGAGTACAGATTCGACACTGTAATAAGGAGGGTTGTGATAGCAACAAACAGGCTTATAAAGAGTAACGAAACGAAGGCCACTGAGTATATAAAAAATATGCTTTCGTCTCTAATCCAAATTTATTCAGACGAATATGAACCCAACAACCAGTTCCCCTCAAACGTCAATGCGTGGCTTTTTTCTCGATCAGGGAGCGTACACAGCGCAAGAGAGCTATACTTCGGGAAAGAGTATTCCGATGGCAGGATAATGGAGGCGCTCTATGCACAAATAGACGACACAATCTTCGTGACCGGAAAGGAAGAACTAGGTTTAGGGGACAAGGACGAAAAGGATGTGGTTGGTTTCCTCAAGTGGATGGGCGTGGAGGAGTATCCGAGAATATTCAAGAAGGAGCTTAGAGGGAATGATTATGAGTCGGAATATGATGACTTTGTTCTAAAGAATCTTCCATACCCATACGAAACCAACTGGAATGATCCATATGCTAATTACGAGGATATTAAGTCTGATAAGTCGGACCAATCTGAAATTAAAATCGAATTTATTAACGAATTGGTGGACATACTTCAGAAAGCGGTATTTGAGGATATTTTGGCATGGATTCACTCTGATCAGAGAATTCAAAAAATCATTAGAGAGGAACATGAAGGCCCAGATTCTTCGTTTGGCATATGGCTGACAAACAAGCATAATACAAGAGTTGTTAGCCCAAAAGACACAAAGTCGTTTATACTATGGAAACTCAAAACAAGCGAGTGGGTTAATACCCGGAGCGGTAAGAAGGTAAAGCCAGATGTCTGTTGCATGTCAAGAACTATAAGCGATATGTCTCCTTTGGTAGAGGTTCCTGCCTTTGACTTGAAGCATCCTGCCTTCAAGGAATATAATGTAAAGCTGGAAGATGTGGAATACATACTGGAAAAGGTAGGAGCGGGAGCTGATTTCGGAAGGTTATCTGATGAGACTATCTATTCCATTCTGCGAGAACTGGAACATGCCGACCCGGAAGGTAAGAAAGCAAAAAGCATTTACCGACATGTAATCCAGAACAAAACCCGTGATTGGGACAAGGTGGTCGAGCAGTCAGAAGTTCGAAAGAAATTTGTAGAAGAAGGCAAACTGCTAGCAAAAAGGCATAACAAGGTTGAGTATCTGCCTGTAAATGAAATGTACTACGTTGAAGATATTACGTTCTGCAGGCAGATAATGGAAAGATTTTTTATTGCAGAGATTGGTAGACGTTCAGGAAATGACAGGGTGCGCAGCATCTTCGGAGTTGCACCCTTGGAGGATATCAGGTTTATTCTGGACGGCTTCCCAACAGTTCATATTCTGAACCAGTATTTCCAGAAAGACCTAGAGAGATTTAAGCCATACGTCTTGGCCTATAGGGTTCAGAAGCATGCGTCACAGAGCAAAACGTTCAAAACAGAGATTAACCGCCTAAAAAGGCTTAAGGTGGTCCTATGTACTAGTGTTAGAGCCAAATACAGGTTCGGGGAAATAACTGAAGACCTAGCTTTGAACCCCTTCGAGCATATTCACATACCTGAAGAGAATACGGTTTATCTAGTTTTGGAACCTGGCAAGCACAATGAAATTGTTGATTTGAGGAACGATTTTGACTTCTGTGATACGCTTTCGGAGATTTTGTCAGGCGTCCTCAAGGTTGAAGAAAACAGAAGCAACTTCAGAGAGCTTTTTCCCAAAAAGAAGAGCGACAGGGACAAGGCCATAAGCCGGGACCTCGACGACTCTGGCCTCGAACAATTAAAAAGGGCAAGGGAGTTTTTTGGCAATATCTCTGACCTTGAATTGGAGTTCTGGGAAAGTGTGCTAATTACCAAGGGCAAGGGTGATCACCTTCAACAAGATAACGAGGAGATCCAACTATTTGAACTCATCGCGAATGAATTGAGCCTAAAACCAGATATTGTCAAGGAACTCTATGAAAACATATACTATGAAGACTACAACAGCGGCGCGAACCTTCCCCTTTTCAAGAGGCTTTTTGAGACCATAGGAATCACAGTACAGGAGTTCAATAGGCATTCAACCACTCAAATTGATTTCACTGAACATTTAAGAGAAGAATTTGCAAACGAAAAATTCAGGCTGAGAAACAAATTTAAGTCTTTTGCCTTTTCAGTCCTCAAGGACAAAAACGTGCAGGATAAAGAGAAATTCCTGCAAATCAATGAGACTTTAGACAGGTCCTTGATTGAGAGCCAGTATGACATCAACAAAGAGCTTTTGCTGGATATTAAAAAATGCTTCGATATCCTGTTTGAAAATGATCCCTTTAGGCAACTTGCCCTTGATTATGAAAACCTCCTTAAACATCAGGACTGCAAACCGGACAGGGAATTCACGAAGAATTTGCGAAACTTTAAGAAATGCATTAGCGAGACCGGAGGAGGATACATTCAGGATATTGAAACCTTTTTGGACGCAGCGAAAAGCGTAAGCCTCCTATATTTTGGTGAAATAGACGAACTTCTTGAACGATTCGACAAGGCTTATTCACGGCTTCCGGGTGATGTTGGAGCAAGCGATGGCACGGTTAGGAGGAAGAAAAAATCTATTTCTTTGAATGGGGCTGTCGTGGAATATGAAGAAGATGATTTTGAAAACATTTCAAAAAATGTGGATGAAGATATAGAGTCAAGTGATTATGAAATAGAATCCCATGTGCCGTTCAGACCGCAAGAAAAGGCAGGCGAAGGAAAAGGGTATGGTGGTAGATTCAGTGGAGGAGGGGGAACAGCGAAAAAGCAAACCAAAGAGATTGGATTCCTGGGGGAGAAATACGTATATGGACAGCTGGTGAGGAAATACTCAAAGGATAAAGTTGTCTGGGCGTCACAGTATGCAAGAAAGGTAAACGTGAACCCTGAAGGGAGAGACGACATCGGGTATGATGTATGGTACTTGGATGAAAACGGGGAAAGGCATTATGTTGAAGTCAAAGCGTCCAAAGACGACAACCTCGGATTCACAATCAGCAGGGCAGAGGTACGTTTCGGTGAACAGAATAAATCTAACTATGAGATAATAAGGGTCTTAAACGTTTGCGATAAAAACAGGAAGCTAAGAAACCTCGGTAAAATATTTAAATATGAGGAGGATGAATCATTCAGCAATAATAGCAAGTTCAAAGTTGACACTGATAATTTCAGGATAAGCTTCCAGTAATGGAGTGGAGGAAGACCTTGAAACAGCGGCCGAGAAGTAAACGTTAGGTCTATTCTCCAGAAATTGTAATCAACCCTAATGCCTCGTATTCCTTGACTTTCTTATTGCTCCAAAGATTCTTAATCTGACCAATATCCAAATAATCAACAACCCATCTTTGATGCTTTCTTGTCTCTATTTCTAATTCACCATAGTATTTCCACCCACCCCGTCCTGCATTGTTTCCTTGGTTCATTCTCCTAATAACACCTTCTATTTTGGTGTTATCCGTCAATGAAATCTCAATGATACCTCCGGGCGGTATCTGTTGAGAGACTTCCACAAGATGAACAATATCTTGATGTGTTTCAGTCCAACGAGCCATTTATTACTCCTTTTGCTTTTCTAAAAACGTAACCCTCCGCCTGACAAACAGGCAATGAATATCGGTGTGTTGCCAGTTTTTCTCCAAAAACTCTTCCTTTGATCATTCGGTCTGGACTACTCGCAAATAGATTCCGATTATTAAGGGAGCTTTATTGTTCAACTTATCCCTACAAACCAATTCAGTTTTTTAGCTATGTCTTCAGCCCGCTTCTCGCAGAATTCATTATAGGTGTCAAGTTCAAGCAAGTCACTTTCTCCAATCATGACAGACTGGATCGCGGCAGATCTCTTTTGGCTTTCGGTAAATTCGCCGTATGCATCCTTTGGTGAATCACCCTTTAAGTCCCCTAACGCCTTATTGTCATGTTGTGAAATTAGAGCATAGTTCGCCATTGTATTAGCCTTAGCTATGGGGATTTCATTGTCCAAGAAAAGCTGTTTTGGGAAAATGTGATGGACCTCAAGATCTACATTTGCGAGGGAGCAACCATCAATCCACGATTTTGTCTTTTTGGCAACAAGATATGCCAGGTACACTTGCATCAGAGATGAAATCATACGGCGCTCCTGCAAGACATCTTCTTTGGTAATGGGATATTTCTCATTTTTTGGAATTGTTTCGGTTAGAATGTTAGCGCCTCTCTCATCTTTTATTGCTTTCATAACTGGCTTCATATACTTATTGATAGTGGTATCTACAGACCCGGCAAAAAGCTTCCGTAGTGCTGATAGGCACAAAAACTGTTTAATGAATTCCTTGTCCCTGTTGATAATTTTCGACCCACGGTTATGCTGGACCAAATATGCGACCGGGATCAAAGCGTTTACAGAAGGAAGCCATCGCCGTGTTGACCATCCGATTTCATTTATCACAAAATCGATAACACTTTGGAGGCAGTTACGGGTTGTTTCCCATGTTTGATTGATAGTCTTTCCATTCTTATCTTGAAAAAACGTGCTGCCTTTATGAGTCTCGCTCAAAAGCTTAGCATTGTGGCGGTGCATAGCCACAAGACATCGCACAAGAAAAGCGAAATCATAGCCTAACGCCCTACTTTCCTCACTCTTCATAAACTTACGCATCTTTGGCAGTATACCCGCTGTTTGGTCTTGTGCAAGTTGAGCTACCTGTATATCGCCCGCTTTAAGCTTCGTTCCTCCACTGTTCAACCTGGCAAAGATTTCAATCGCTACCTCGGTCTTTTCTGCTTCAATTATGTCAATTGTAGCATGTGCTTTGAACATTTTACTGACTTTCTCCAACTTCTTTACGATGTCTTTTATTTCAGATTCGTTGATTTTGGTAGCTTCTTTTATCTTTTCTAAAATCCCATAAGTGTCAACGCCGTCGTCAGAGGAAGAGGGAAAGAAAGCAGTAAGAGGAACAAGTGTCGGATCCCCCAGATCCAACCGTTTAATAACTGACTTATATTGTTCACCCATTACAAACTTCTTCTCATCATCTTCATCACGTAACACATCGAAAAACACTTTCGACGCAAGGTTGTCAGTTCCCTCCGCTACAGCCCTTGAAATGCTGGTCAATCGCTGTTGCCCGTCCAGGAGATAATAAAAAGGGTGAACTGGACTATCTCTTCTTGATTTTTGCTTCTTGGTTGACCGCCACAGATAGAAAGCCCCGATCGGCCATTCATTATAAAGAGAATCCATCAGTTTGATTACCTGCCTTGGTTTCCAAACATAATCTCTTTGCATAATTGGCAGCTGAATGTCGCCTGAATCAAAGTCTCGGACCAGGTCGAAGATAATAGGTTTATCTAGACGTAACATGGCAAACCCTCCCTATTTGAAGAAATTATCCAAAAAAACAGAGATCCAATAAAATCTAATAAAACATGTCTTTTTCACTCTCAATTCGAAAGTGCCAAATCAATTATAATCGTACCATATAAAATTGAGGTGGATCAACCTAAAAATACACAGTGGCTATTAAGTAAAGAAATCACTTGAATCGGACTATCCATGGCCAAATGCCGAGTCCTTTCGCCCGATTCATGGCTTCGCCACCTCGATTTCAGAAGCATTTTTCAGGCACAGCGATATGACTTTGACCCCGCACAGAGATCGGGGCTTTCTAGAACCGAATGAACCCACTTACCAGCATAGCAAAGCTGTGACCATCAGGTTGGCTGAATGTCTATGTGCTTAATCAATAGATAAAAATGATTGCACTCTGTTTTGCAGGATAGTCAATGACCAAAAAAAAGCATTCCGGCTTTCTGCTGTGTCCTGCAACTAATTGATACAGGGTATCTAATACGCGAGTCGATTGTGGACCGCCCATGCTCTCGGAACAGAGTGTAAACCGGAGAGTGGTATATTTAGGCGCAATCGTCAATCATATTTGAGGTAAACAGGGCCCCTGTTTACGCTCCAAAGGCAACTTTCAAGAACGTCACAACTGTTCCGCACTATGGAACGCTCCGATGTTATCTTTAAGATAATGAACACGAAAGAGGGAAATGAAAGGGGGAATAGTCATGCCGGCAAATGTAGGAAAGATGTTTTATTACGGAGATATCCCCTGGCATAGGGAAGGTAGGAAACTGGAGCTGCCTGCTGACAGGGAGGAGGCGATTGAGCTCGGCGGACTTGATTGGGAGGTGGAGACTGTTGGCATCAGGACCGACGAAGAACCATCATCCAATGTGGGGACCCGGTTTGCCATTGTCAGGAAGGACAGGCCAAAAGGTCATTCGGAAAGGGTGGTCGGGGTGGCTCATAAAGATTTCAGGCCGCTTCAGAACCGGGAGGGGATTCGGATCTTTGATTCCATCTTTGGCAGGGGAAAGAGGGTTTATCATACAGGGGGTTATCTCGGATCTGGCGAGGTGGTCTGGCTGTTGGCTGAATTACCGAGGAAAATCCGGGTATTGAAGGGTGACGAGGTAATACCCTATGCCCTTTTCACCAATAGCCACAACGGCTCCATTGCCATTGATTTCAGGCTGACTACGGTCAGGGTGGTTTGTCAGAACACGTTGTCTCTGGCCTTGAATGACGATGTGAGAAAGACGGTTTTTAAGCACGCCCATCAGGGTAGCTATGCTGATCTTGAAAATGACGTAAAGGCCTTCTTCGAGGATACACTAAATGCGGTGGATAGTCTTGAGGGACAGTTCAGACAGATGGTCTGCAGAAGATTTGATGATGACCTGGTAAAGGGGTACATCGAGTCCCTTTTCCCTATGCCGGTCAGGCCAAAAAGGGCTGATATGGACAGAAGGGTTGAGAGATCGTTTATGATGCGAGTTGAAAAAACCGAGAGGGCGCGGATGGGCGTAGATTATCTGCGAAAAGCTGGCTCGGGTATGGACCTGCCGGGTGTACAGGGGTCTCTATGGGCGACATTTAATGCTGTCCTGGAATATGTGGACCATCATAACGGAAAAGGAGGGCCGAGCATTTCTTCAACCCTGTTGGGTCCCGGAGCCGCTCTCAAAAGAAAGGCATTTGATCTGGCGGTGGGCCATCTTTATTAAATCATAGTTTTCGTTCAGGTACTGATAGTACTACATGATCGATCCGATACTCTGTTAGACGGATAAAAGAATTTGTGCGCAGGCCATGGCGTCTGACAGTGGGTCATGATGATCCAAATCGATGCCGAGGCGTTGACACACACTCGGTAACTTGTAATTTTTCAAGCGCCAATTTTCTTTAGAGATATTTACTGTGCAGATAAACGGTTTTTCCGGTGGTGATATGCCGTAGCAATCGCAGCATGCATTGAGAACGGATCTGTCAAAGGCTGCATTGTGGGCCACAAAGGTAGGAACGCCTTTTAAAAGGGGATTCAATTCGGCCCATAACCGGTCAAACGTAGGTTTCTTTTTGACCTTCGACCATGTAATTCCATGGATATGGGTGAAGGAAAAAAAGTTTGTGGGTGGTCTGATGAGGTAGGCGGCCTTTTTGACAATTTTTTTATTCTTGACTTTTACGATGCCAACCGCGCAGGCGCTGTTCCGGTAATGATTGGCGGTTTCAAAATCGATGGCGATGAAGCTATTGGGGGCTTTCGTTGTTTTAGTGTCAAGGGATAACAGCTCAACGATAAGTGCATTACGCCGGCCCTTGGAGGATATACCGACTTTCTCACAAACCTCCTTGACCTGCCTTTCGTTTGTGTATTCAAGGAGAAATTTGGAATCTGCTCGACGACTCATGGATAATTTGACTTTCATATCTTCGACACTACGCCGGTCGACGTTTTCAATCTCCAAATAATTAATAGCCGCTTTCAAGGTGTCACGGGCCATGATAGCCAGGATCTCCTTTTTCAATTTCATTTATGGGTTCCCTCCGTTAATAAAAGAACAAAAGTTACGACCTTTAACGGTCAGAGCAAAACGACTATCCAAAGAATGGCATATTTTGGCTCAATCATCGATCATTTTCTGTATCAATGGTTCGCGTGTGTACCCTGCGCAAAGTCCCTTTTTGAAATACGTCATGAGCATTCCGCACTATGGAACGTTCGCATGTTATCTTTAAAATAATGAAAATGCAAGAGGGAAATGAAAGGAGGATGAACATGGAAGCAAGATTAGTTGTAAACGGTGTTGAAGTAAAATTGGGTTACGAGGAACTGGACGGTATCAGCAGTTGTCTCTCTGACAGCAAAAAGAACCGGCCCGTTTTTGACGAATTGGCAAAGTCTCCGTCATCAATGATACGAATGGAGGTATCATTGAACCAGGCCATTAGTGACCGAACAGTGGAACTGCTGCTTGCAGATTCATCCATAGAGGTCCTGAGGGAAATTGTGGACAACAGTCGGTCTCGATGGATCATAACCGAAGAGATTATCGAAAGGCTTATCTCGAATGGCGACACCGATCTGTTATGCACCATTGCCGATGAAGTGGAAGACTTTTACGAATGTGATGTGGAGGGGATATGCGAAAAGCTGGTCCACCAGAAAGATCCTCAGGTCAGGCGGCGGCTGGCCTCCAATTCAGACACGCCGGGGGAG